>AUXO012774261.1_pt1 | contig 20023 bp, 2 predicted proteins | sample 768731 | NCBI WGS metagenome assembly AUXO01 (sample SAMN02715735, study PRJNA202380) | gut metagenome | biome: sheep rumen | host: Ovis aries | place: New Zealand: Palmerston North
TATTCATTTGTATTATCCAATATTTAAATTGTGTATCTGATAATACATAATTAAATCTTGGGTCAATTATTAAATTTTTAACATTATCTAAATCTTTTACATAAATTAAATTTCTTGTATATAATGGTCTATATTGTAATAAAGGCACAATTGCATCACGTAATAAATGGTCGGGTAATATTAATATAAATGGTTTACCAGCTATATCTAATAACATAGTTAAAATTGGAGTTAATACAGATGATTTACCTCCACCCATAAGCATATTTTGTATTGAATAAGTTTGTTGTGGGCTGTTAACAATTTCATTATACATTTCTTTTATTAATTTTTGTTGTTCAGGCTTAATAAAATGTCCAAATAATGTTTCAAACATATTAATTTGTATTTCATTATGATAAATATTCCAAATTTTAGTTTGTTCAATAGAAAATGATGAATTAATATGAGGAAGTTTAAATTGTTTATAAGTATCTGATATTATTAGTGCATCATTTTTAATTAATAATACATATTTAATTGAATAATTTAATATATAACTGTCTGGTAATTTATTATTGTTTTGTTCTAATAATTTATTTTTTTTTTGTTCTATTAATTTTTCTAATTCTACTTGTTTTGTTATATTATATTTATCTGTTAAATATTTAAGTTCAATTAATGTATTTGAAATTTTATTAATATAATCATCATACATTGAATCATCATATGATAACCAATCATCAGATGTTAAATAGTCTTGTTTTGTATTTTGTTGTAAATATTGATTAGATAAAATATTATTATAATTTTTAAGTAATGGTATATAATGTGTCATTCCATCATGCATTATTAAACTAATTGGTGTATAATTTTTTGAATAATCATTTGAAACATAACTATTTGTATCATCTTCTTTATTATATGATACTAATTTATATGTATCATCTAAAATTATATCTTCTTTTGGTTGTTCATCTTCTTTTTTATTTATAAATTGTAATGTTGTTAAAATATATTTAATGTAATTATAAATATCAAATAATATTGTTCCTGTATAATGATTTGAATTAGATGTATCTTTTATAACTGCTTCGGTATAGTCAAATTGTTTAGCTCCATTTAATCTTAAATCTTTATCTGTTTCAGTTTTCATATCCTCTTCTACTACATATGAATCAAAATATGGTATTGTCGTTGCAATACCTTTCTTTTGTTGTTCAACTTGAATATCTTTTATTTTATTTAATAACATAAATTGAATAAATCTAATATAAGCAATATTATTTGTATCTTGTAATTCATATTTATCTGTATAATTATCTTGATTTATATAATTAAATATAATGAAATAACATAATTTAATAAGATAAGATACTTCAAATTTGTTATAATAATTAATATAAATGTTAGATAACTTATTAAAAGTGTTATTTTGATATGTTAATGTATTAGGTAAATAAATATATCTTAACTTTTCATCATTTAATAATTCTTTATCCGCTTTATTTAATTCATTAAATTTATCCTCGATTTCTTTATCATTTATAATATAATAATATTTATCTTCACGCTTAATATAATTAACTTCATTTGTTATATATCTATAGAATGGTTCAATCATATATAATATATAAGCTGATGTATCAAACCAACAACTCATAACATTCCATTTTATTATTTTAGGATTTATATTATTATCATATCCACCACCAGAAATATTTATTTTTTCTAATAATAAATATTTAATCTTATAATTTATTCTTTTATTAGTTGGATGTTGCTTATTAACTTTCATATTAATAGTAATTTGTCCATTATTATTAATAGAATTAGTAATATAATCATTAGTAAATTCAGTTGTAATTTGTAATGGTTTTACAGGTTGTTCTTCTAATGGTAATTTTTTAATAGAATTATTATAACAATTCTTTTTAAATTCAATTTCATCATCTAAATTTAACCATTTATTTTTATATTTTGATATATTAATATAATGTATTTTACCATTATGTGCAATTATACTAATTGGCTGATATTCTGAATAATTTGATGAAATATAATTATTTATATCATTCTCTTTATCAAATGAAACAAATTTATAATTATCATCGAATATTTGTATATATTTATTAATGAATTCTATATATTTATTAATATCAAATAATATAGAATTTGTATAATCATTTTGTTTTTCAGAATAAACTCTAAATTTATTAAATAATGGAACATTTTGTGAATCATCTATTTCATGTATACAATCTAATAAAACATTATTATAAAATCTTAAATAATCTAAATTATTAATATTATTATCTAAATATTCAAACATAACATAATGACAAATAGCAATAATTGAGGTTAAGTCATATTTATAATATTTTGAAATATATTTAATTAATATATCATTAGGTATAAACTTTTCACCTATATTATGACATTTTTTATAAATATAATTTTGTTTTGATATTTGTAAAACTTTATTATAATAATCCTTAATATGTATAGAATTATTATAAATAAATGAATTATTTTGATAAGAAACTAATGATTTAATTTTATTATAAAATGGTTTAACACGATATAATAATTGTATAATAGAATCAAACCAACACATATTATAAGACCATTGAATTAATTTAATTTTATTACCACCATATATAGGCACTTTATGTAAAGTATCTGCATCAACTACTACACTAAATTGTTTATATCCATCAATTTTTATTTGTTCAGTTCTAATTGTTATATCTGTTGTTATTAATTTCTGTTCTGGAGGAAAATTATTAAATAAATAATATTTGTTATCAGTTAATTTAATTATATTATACCAATGTGAATTATTTATATTTATAGCATAACAGGATTTATTTAAAAATATTTTACCAAAACTATTAGTTATATTTTTGGGTTGTTTTATATCAAATATATATTTATCATTATAATAATATGATTTATTACTTATAAACATATTATTTTTATTAAATAAATATGTAATAAGTTCATCGACTAGTCCAATTACAGTTTCAAATTTACCAAAATTATTTAATGTATATTTATAATCAATATTATATGTATCATAAATTGCTAGTATATGTCCAATTATATAAATAAATATGTGTATATAATCATCATCTTTTGTTAAATTTGTAGGTTTAAACTTATTAAATTTTTCTTTAAATTTTTCAGTTGTTAATTCAAGATAATTAAATAAAATAAATAATGATAATAATATTAGTTGATATTTATGAATTAATTTTGTTTCATTTTTTTCATCCATTATTGACTTATTATTATCAATATAAAAATCAAATGGAATATTTAAATAATCACTAATTGTTTTATGATTTGTAAAATCTATATCAATATTTTTAGTAAATTTAACTTCACAATTTAAATTATAAATATTAATTTGAATAGTATCTTTATTTAATAATATATTATTCATTATTAAATCATATATTTCATTTATTCTATATAAATATTGTATAGATGTATATAAAAAACAAAAATTATGACGCCATATAAAATTATTTGTTGTTACTAATTTAGTTGGATATATTAAAGTATTATCAATTTCTTTTAAATTTATATATTGTATACCATTTTCTTCATATAAATCATTTATATCAATTATATTTTTATTTGATGGTATTGAATTATAATTATATTTTATTATATTAGGACCATTAAGTTTAGATTTAGTTATATCTATATCTGGGCTTGTAGCATTATTAATTATTTTTAAAATTGAATATGAATTATTTGAATCTATTGATGAACTTGATGAACTTGATGAACTTGATGAGCCTGAAGAACTTGAAGAGCCTGAAGAACTTGAAGAGCCTGAAGAACTTGAAGAGCCTGAAGAACTTGAAGAACTCGAAGAACTTGAAGAGCCCGATGAACTTGAAGAACCTGAATTGCCTAAAGTACTTGAAGTGTCCGATGGCCCCGATTTATTTTTTTTATTTTTTTCTATTTCTTTTAATGTATCGCTATTTACATCTTTCCATTCTATATTAATTATTTTTTCTTCTGGTAAATTACCAATTAATATATCTTTATCATTTTCAATTCTTTCTATATATTCTGGCTTAAATTTAGTAATATTTTCAATAATTTTACATATATCATCGTGTGAATTATTAGTCGATGAATTATCAATAATATATTTATTATATATTGTTATATTATTATAAAATTGTTCATATCTTTCACACATATTAAAAACAATTTTAGATGATTCATATAATACTTCACATTTATCCGCGACATCAAACTTAAAATTTTTTAAAACATCATTATGTAATGAATAAATAAATAAAATATTATAATAATCGATTATATGTTGTTTAATAAAATCATAATATGATAATGCAACATTACATTTATATTCTCTAATTAATTTTTTTGATATAATATCTAATTTTATTAATATATTATTATCTAAAGTAGTTGGATTAAAATGCGTTTTTATAATATCATACTTACCGTTTTCTAAGTTTTCTACAAATGTTTTATATGGTTTATATAATTCTATATTATATTTATTATCTTCTGTTACAACAATATTACTATCAAGTTGTAAAATATATTTAATACAATTAAATAATATTTTTACATCTTCTTTTAATTCAGTTGTTAGTTTTATATTAATTTTATTATCATATTTATATAATTTTATATATAATTTATCAATATTATTAAATAAAGTAATAGATTCATCAGTTGTATTTTTACTATTAGTTTTAATTAATTTAGATAAATCATATTTTAAATCATGTAATAATTTAACACATTTATAAAATTGTTTTAAATTAATATAATCAGTATCAACTTTTAATAATGTTTCAATGCTTGATTCATTAATTGTAGTGAAAGTATCATCATATTTATCTTTAAACACATCTTTTATTTCATTTAAAAATAATAATGAAATATTATCACTATTTGTTTTTTGAACATTTATTGTTTGCAAAAGTAAATATGCTAAATTAATATAATCATTTAAATTTTTATTATTTTTTTCATTTGCAAATATATCATTAATTTGATAATTTAAAATACTTAACGATTTTACATAATTATTTATTTTTGTTATATCTGAATTTGTATTATTTATTTCTATTAAATATTTTGTTAAATAATCATTTAATAATACATAAATTACATAAATAGATTTGTAATATAATTTTTTTGTATTTGCTTTATCATTTTTATCACCTTTCTTTATATCAGTGCAATAATAATTATTCATTGCATTATTTAAAATAGTGTTAATTTGTTCATCTTTTTCTTGTTCATCTTTTTCTGTTGTATTATTAAATTTATTTTCATATAAAACATTATTAAATAAATTAATAAAAATTAAATAAATACTATTTACAATCATATTAAAAATATATAAATTTTGATTTTGATTTAAAGATGTATATGTAATAGTATTAGAATGTTTATCTACTATTACTTTACCAATATAATTATTTTGGTCTAAAGGTTGAATATAATTATCATATAAACTTTTTGTTTTATCTCTGTTATATTTAAATTTATAATATCCTTGATTGATTATTCCTTGTGGTCTAATTTGTAAACGTTCAATATATTTTGATAATTCATTATAATTATAAATATCAGTATACTCAATTGTTAAATTATTATAATTTAATGGTATTAAAAATATTTTATCAAATTTTAAAAGATATTGCATATCATAATGTTTACTTATATAATTAATTATATTTTGTTCGACTGTTGTCTTTGCACGTAAATTTTTAAAGTTATCAATTCTGTTTTTTATGTCTGTTTTTTGTAAATCATTATAATTAATTATATATCCTATATTATGATATAAATATTCATCCTTTATATCAGCATTATAACATAAATACAATAAATAATATCTATTATCTTTACTTAAAATAAATGTTGATTTAATATTATCTAATGCATTAATATTAAATTTATATTTTGCCTCAATATTATATAATTGCTTATTTATGTAAATTTTTTCAAAGTATTTATACTTATTTAAAATAAAGAAACAATGATAATTATTAACAAATTTATTTCTAAATTCAATAATATATGTATTATCTGTGTTATTCTTAGGTGTAAATAATATTAATGTATCACTATTTGTTTTTTCATAGTTAATTTGTTTTATTTCAATATTTTTAAAATATGTATATTTATATTCTATTGGTGGTTGGTTATCATCATATTTAATAGCAATATGTGGTAAATTACTCATAGGTGGATAATAAATTTCTGAATTTTTATAATAATCAAATTCTATTAAAGTTGATTTATTTGATTCTTTAGTTTCTTCTTTTTTATTTTTATCTTTTTTTTCAAAAGGTATAAATGAATATTCATTATCATTATCGAATATTGTGTTTAAATAAGTGCATTTAATAATGAATTTAATAGTATCGTCAATTATAATTTGTGTAATTTGTGTAAGTATATCTTGTATTATTTCATAATTACATAATAATTTATGAATAATATTTATATTATCACATATACTACTATTAACATAAAATAATGGTTGACATATCATACTTATTAATTGATTAATAATATTTTCATCATCAGATTTAATATTTGTGTCATCGTTATTAATATTAGTATAACTAACTATATATTTTTCTATGGCAGTATCTTTAATTTTATTTATAATATATGTATTATCTGTAATTTTATTTATAGTATTTTTAATAATTTGTGTAATAATTTCTTTAAATTTATTATTAATTTCTTCAGTAAAAGTATATTGTAATAATGCAATTATTGTATGATTATTTCTAAATTTTATCATTAAATGAATTTTTGTTTCATCTGTTAATAATATATCACCATTTAATAAACCTAAAGAGTATAAACATGTTATTAAAAATTGCATTTGATTACAAATTATATCTGTATTTACTACATGCAACATATAATTATTAAATGCTAATTTATATGAATCATATAAATCATTATTATTATTTTTAATATTTTCAAATAAGTTATAAGGTGTTTGATTTTGTATTATCATTTTTATTTGTTGATAATAATAATCTTGTTTTGGTATTTCATGTGGTGTATTAATATTTAAATTAAATATTGCTGATAATATATTGTATAATTGTGATTGCATGTGTAAATCTGGTAATGTAATTAATTCGTTTAATTGCGATAAAGATAAATTTGTTAATAATTTATCTAATAATTTATCTGTTGGTAATTTAGTTAATTCTTCTGGCGATAAACTAATTAAGTTTATCATTAATGTTTTTATTTCTATTAATTTATCGTCGGTTAATTTTTTTAATTGGTCATCTGTTAATTTTGTTAATTTTTTTAATTGGTCATCTGTTAATTTTGTTAATTTTTTTAAATTATCTTTAATTAATTTGTGTAATTCTATTATTTCATCTTTAGTTAAATTATTTAATATATCTTCTGTTACTTTTGTTATTGTATTGTTTTTTTGTTGTATTAGTTGTGCTTCTATTATTTGTTTTAATTTTAGTTTTATTAATATTAATAAATCATCATTTGAAAGTAATTTTAATATATTTAATTGTTCTAAAGTTAATTTTGGTAACTTATTATTAAATAAACAATACATATAAAATACAACAAAATATGTTATATTATGTTCATTTGGATATCTTAATTGTCTATAATAATCATTATAATCTTTATTTTCGTTATGTGAATTAAAAATTGGATAATAATACTCTAAAATATTATAACAAAATGTTTCTTGATTATTTAAATTTATATCTTCTAAAATATGTAATGGATTTATTATATCATCTATAAGTAAATTATCTAAATTAGATTTATTAGTAAAATTATTATAAACATTAGTCAATATTTCAAATAAATGCGGTATAAATGATTTCATTGTGTTAAATAAGTTATTATTAAGTTCTGTGCCATTAGGGCCGGTTGTAATATTATTATTTTTATAAAATCTAGACATAGATATATAATCAATTTTAGTGCCAATTGGTATTAAGTTATTATATGTTGTATAATCATAAATATATATAAAATTATATAATGGCTTAGTTTTGTTAATAAATATATCTGTTGAATTATAATTATTAATACGTGTTTGTGCATATATTAATAAATTTATTAATTCATACATATTATTATGTGATTTAAACATATTAAAATTATTTTTAGCATTATATTTAAGAATAGCAATATAATCCTCATTGTTACTAGCAAACCTTTCAAAAAATGGATAATTTTGTTTTATGACTTCATTACCACCTTCCATAATTAATTTATATAAATTTTGATATAATTTAGTAAAATTATGAATAATATCTTCATTATTTATAATAGGTATAATAAAATCTTTTGTTAAATACGTTATTAATGTTTGATGATTTGGAATAAGTTTTATTTCGAATTCTGTAAAATCATATCCAATAAAATTTTTTAATATAATATATTTTAAAATATATTTAATACTTGCTGTTGGTGTATGATTATTAGGACCTGCTATTTCTAAAAATTCTAAATATTTATCATATTCATCATTTAATATATTTATATTTGACTTAGCGTAATATATTAATTTATTTAATATGTCGTGTCCATCTTTATCTTTCTTGCATTTCTTAGTAATCGGATCTATATCATACCAAAAATATACAAGTTGTGAATTATTTTCAATAAACCCCTTTATATGATCTTTTATATATTGATTAATTATAAAATCACGATATTCACCAGTAATATTATATCTATCAATTAAATATTGTTTTTTACATCTAGTTGCATAATAAAAATCATCATGCCAATCATCATTAGTAATATTTGTTTTTGTAATAGGTGGTATATTAATTTTATCTATATATGATTTTATTAATGCCGTTATATTATCATTTGTTAAACTATTAATGTTATTTATATTATTAATATAATATATTTTCTGTAAATATGTATCTGTTATAATCTGATTTTGTTTAATTATTGTATTATCTCCATCTTTTAAATTATTATGTAAATTACCATTGCATTTATTAAAATCATAATCATATCGTCTTGAAATATAATTATTACATGGTAATAATTTTAATAACATGAAATAATTATAAATATCATAATCTGTCATTAATGATTTTAAAAATTCTGTTGAAATTTTATCATCTTTAATATTAGAACTAAAATAAAAATTTAATACAATATCATATATATTTACATCTTGTATATTAATTTGATTATTTATAGGTTTGTAATTTGACGAATTAATCTTTTTTATTAAATAAATAATAAAGTAATCAGATAAATAATTTAAAATAAAAAATTCATCTAATAAATTAATAATATTAGTATTAATAACTATATTTAAACAATCAAACATAACTAAATAATTATGTATAAAACATTTTCTATATTCAAAAATATTTTGTGTTATTTCATTTATAGAAGTTATGTAAGTTCGTAATATTGTTTTATGGTTAGTATTATTAATTCCAGTAAATATATTATTTATTAAGTTATTAATTAATCCATCTATTACTTCTTTATTATCTAATTCATTACCTATTGAAAATTTTGATAATACATCATTATATATATCATTAATTGAAGTTAATTTTGGGTCTAATTGTAATTCTGATTTAATCCAATTAAATATATTTTCTTTTAATTCAATATATGTCAATTTTGTATTAGTTTGTTCAGGCGATTCAGGTGGTTTAGGATTATATAATACTCCACCAGTTGTAAAATATATATCATATATATCGCAAAATTGTTCATATAAATACATAAATGGCATGTTACGCTTTAAAGTGTCATTGTCTTTAATATGTTTTATATTATAATATATATTATCATGCTGGTCCAATTTTGTATTCGTGTTAATTGCATTAATTAACTTATTTAAATTATTTTTCATTATATAATAATATTGTATATACATAAATTTTTTATCATTTGAATTATATTGTGTTAACGTCTCTATACATTTATCCTTATTTTGTTTAATCTCTTCTATTGTTACTGATTCATTTTGTGTTGAAAAATATGTTATTTGTTCATGATTCATAACAATATCTTTTTTTATTAAATTTAATTTATTTAAATATATATTTGGAGTAGTTATTTTAATTGGTAATTCTTCATAATTATTAGTATAAAATTGTGTATATAATTTATATTGCTGATTCATAATATTATCTAAAAATTCATAATATGTTATTTTATCTTGGTCTATATATACATTGTTATAATCATATTTTGTTATGAATAATAGATAACTAAAATATTCAAATATTATTCTAAGTTTACAATTAAAACTATCTGGTTCAAAATAATCGTCATTTATTGTTATTAATGAAGATAAATTGTTTATAGATGTGAATTCATTATCATCTTTTAAACTAATATTTTTAATTTTTATTTCTGTTCTATGTTTCCATAAATATAATGTATATGCATAATATATACTATATATAAAACATATAGAATTCATGCCTTGTCCTTCATTAAAAAACGAGGGTATTTTTTCTTGTGTAGGTAGTTTTTGAAAATTAAATATTTTATTTACAATTCTTTCATCATCTGTATGAACTTTCACGTTATATTGATTTTCATAATCAAAAATATAATAAAATATTAATCTAATAAAAAAATCATTGAAATTATTAAATGATGATTTACCAATATATAGTCCACTTGTATTTAATTTATATAATTCAATATTATCATTATTATTACGTTCATAATAAAAAGCGACAGCATGATTTGTATAATAAATTGGTAATATTGCTTTTGGTTTGTCTTTAAAAAAATTATATAGTGCATTACATTTATCTAATAATTGTTGATTATCTACTAAAAAAATATGTGATATACATATTAAATATATAAATTTTATAAAATTAGATGAGTTTATATTATCTTCTTTTACATCATACTTATTAAATAAGTTAGATAATGTATTATATGGTTTATCAGGTTGAGATATATATTTTGTGTTGTCAGCCTCATCTGTATAATATTGTTTCCATTTATCATTATATGTAGTTAGATTAGTATGAATTATGGTATTCCATTCATTACATACCTGATTAAAAACGTCATTTTTATACTTATTTAAAAATTCAAATAATTCATTTTTCGGATGTTTTTTTAAATAATCATTTTGTAAATATTCAGATATTGTTTGGGATTGTGTTCGTTTTGTTAATTTTCCAGCTATTATTTCTTTTTTTTTAGTGGGATTTATGTCTATATCGTAGTCTTCTTCTGTTACTTTATCAAAAATATCTGATAATATATCAAAAGTATCACTATTACCCCATCTTATAGTTGCTTGACTACGTTCCCATAATATATTATCATCATAAACAACTTTATTATTTCCTAAATCAAAAAAATCATTAATAATATCTGAATATAATTTACCTGCTACATTTACGGCACCTCCAGTATCATTTAATAAATAATGATATTTACTATTTTTTTTAAATGTTTTATTAAGATAATATAAAATAGGTAAATATTGTAAATATGTTTTTTTATTATATAATGATTGTATTGTTGTCATAATATATAAGTAATTATAAATTAATCTAATAAAATAATTTAGTTATAAAATTTATGTTTTATAAAAATAAAATTGTTTTGATATTTATTTTATATAATTAATAATTATATAAAATGTCTAATGAATCTTTTAAGGTTCCTAGAATTCCAATTGATACTGTATTATTAAATAATAATAATATTTTTGTATTACCAAGTCCTAAAAAAGATAATGATATTATACCAGTTAGTATAATTGATGGTAATATTACTCCGAATAATATTTTACCTTATGAATCAAAAAGATATCAAAGTGTTAGTGATTATAAAACAGATGTATTAGTGCCTCCACCAAAATATATTGTTGACCAATGTGAAATTAATAGATGCACTAAAAAAATAAATAATTCACCTAAAATATTTAATGAATCACCAATGTTTACAAAATCTTTACCTAATTCTGTGCAAAATACTCCACGTAAATTAATAAATAATATTAATTCTAATATTTATTATGTTAAAGTTATTACTATTTATGGACATAATAGTCCATCTTTTAAAGTTAAAGATGATACAATAGAATATTATAATAAAGAAAATGATATTATATTTTGTAAAAATAATAAATTATTTACTTTACAAATATTTAAAAATAATCAATTTGTCGATTATGATGTTCCATTAGGTTCTATTTGTGTTGTTGAATCTGAAAAAAATAGTATATATATTAGATATCAAAATAATAATGATAATACCCAAAATTGGATTAAATATATTTTTGGAGGGACATTAAATAAAGAAATTAAAGATGCTTTAAATAAATTAAAATTAAATAATAATCAAATTAATAATGAATTATCAGAAATTCTTAATATTACTATAATTAATGAAAAAGTAAATAATTCTATAATTAATAATTTAATTGTTAAAAATAAATCTGAAATTAATGATTTAAAAATAAATAAAAATTTATTAGTGTCTGGTGATACTGAATTAAATAATTTAGATATTGATAATAAATTAATTGTTAATGGATTAAGTGAATTTACTGAAATTAATTCAAAAGAAATTATTAGTGATAATATTAAATCTAATAAGATTAATTCTGATAATTTAACAATTAATTCAAAAATTAATTCAAAAGAAATTACTACTGATAATATTACTTCTGATAAGATTAATTCAAAAGATATTAATTCTGATAATTTAACAATTAATTCAAAAATTAATTCAAAAGAAATTATTAGTGATAATATTAAATCTAATAATATTAATTCTGATAATTTAACAATTAATTCGGCACTTAATTCAAAAGAAATTATTACTGATAATATTAATTCAAAAGAAATTATTACTGATAATATTAATTCAAAAGAAATTACTACTGATAATATTAAATCTAATAATATTAATTCTGATAATTTAACAATTAATTCGCAAATTAATTCAAAAGAAATTACTACTAATAATATTAATTCAAAAGAAATTACTACTGATAATATTAAATCTAATAATATTAATACTGATATTATTACTTCAACTAATATTTCTTCCGATAATATTACAACAACTACTCTAAATACTAATAAATTAATATCAAATAATTTAGAAGTTAATACGCTATCTATTAATAATTATGCAGAAATTAATAATATAAATGAAAATAATAAAAATAGTATAATTAATATTGATTATTTTAAAAATAATCAGCAAATTTATTTTGTTGATACTATCATAAATCAAAATCAAGTTTTCACAACTAATTATATTTTTTATCAAAATAATAATACATTTTTATTACAAGAATGGAAAAATAATAAATATGAATCAATTAATATTAAAAATAATACGTTATGTATTATTAAGGATATAAAAATAATTTATATTTATGATAATAATTCATGGATTTTATTAAATAATATAACTCCTTTTTTCTATGTTAAAAAAATTAATAATAAGCATGATATTACAAATGATGAATTAATATTTATTCAGCATAAAAATAATAGATATACTTTAAAAAAATATCATAATAATAAATATTCTAAATATTCCGTACCATATGGTGCTATGTGTATTATAGAACAAACAAACGATATTTTTATTAAATATAATAATATAAATAATAAACAAAATTGGGTTAAATTAAATAATTTTAATCCACATGAAACATTAATTTTATATAATACAACTAATAATTCATTAATATCATATGGCTCAATATCAATAAATGGATTAGAAAATAAAAATAAATTAATAAATAATAATGATATTATTATAAATAATCATTCATTACAAATAAATAATAATGGATTATTTAAAATATCAAAAGAAAATGATGAATTTAATATTTATTCTGATAATGATATTAATATTTATTCTAATAATAAAATAAATAGTATAAAAATAGGTAAATTAACCGAAGTTAATAATCTACTTATTTTAAATAATGGCGCTAAAACATCAGATACATATAAACCATTAGATAATAATGATATTATTGATAAAAAATATTTTGATAATAATAAAATATCATTTATTTTATGTAAAGATGTTATTAATAATGATAAATATGATTTTATTAATGATAATTATTATTTATTTAATGGTAAATTAATAAAATATCAAAATAATAATATAAATGTATTAACATTATGTGAAAATTCATTATGTTTCTGTGAAAATACAAAAGAATTTTTTGTTTATAAAAATAATAAATGGCTTGAATTAGAAATAAATAGAAATAATAATATATTTATTTGTGATGGATTTATTAATAATAAATTAATTAATAATCATTACTATTTTACATCTGATTTAATTTTAAAATTATATAAAAATAATAAATTTAATGATGTATTAATTAATAATGGTAATTTATGTTTTAATAAAGAACAACAAATATATTATTATGCTTATTTAAAGAATAATAAAATAATTTGGAATAAATTAATAAATGATAATAAATATATTGATAATATTGATGAAAATAATAAAAATAGTATAATTAATATTGATTATTTTATTAAAAATTCAAAAATATTTTATGTTGATGATTTTAATACTAAAAATAAAGATATATTATTTAATGGTAAGTTAATGAAATATGAAAATAATAAATTAATTGAATTTAATGTTGATAATGGTTCACTATGTATTATTGGTAAAACTAAACAAATTTATATAAAATGTAATAATAATTGGGAATTATATGAAAATAACAAATCTATAGATAAATTTAATAAACAAATTGAATTACAACATTTACAAATTGATAATAATTTATTAGTTAATGGTAATTCTAATTTAAATAATTTAGAAGTTAATAAAGAAAATGTTGATAAATTATTTGTTAATTATGAAGAAATAAATGATAGTAAAATTAATAATTTATTGATTAATGAATGTAAATCAAATAATATTAATATTAATAATAAATTAATTTCTAATTTTGCTGATATTAAAGAATCTAATTTAAATAAAATTAATAATGAAATATTAAATTCAAATAAATCAACAATAAAATCATTATCTACTGAGTCTATTAATATTCAATCTGGATTATTACATAAAGTTAATATGAATAATCCATATAGTTTAATAAATATAGATTATTTTAATAAACATAATATAATAATTAATTATCATGTTGATTCTATAGTTGAGAATTTTAAAAATGTTCCAAAAATAAATAATAAATTAACTTTTCTTAAAACAAATAATTTATTAACATTATATAAATATAATTCTTCTATTAATAATTTTGAAACATATGATGCACCATTAGGCACTATATGTTGTGTTGAAGATACTAAAGATATTTATATAAGATTTAATAATGATAATGAATATAATCAAATATGGATTAAGTATAATAATATTAATATTAATGATGCACAATTTGATAAAATTAATTGTAAAAATATTAATATAAATAATGGATTAATTAATAATGTATTAAACAATAATAAAAGTATTGTTAATAAAGAATATGTTGATAATATTAAGCAATATTATTATATTTGTGATGATATTATATATAATTTAAATATAAATAATATATCAAATGGGTTATATTTGATATATGTAAATAATAATCTAAAATTATATAATATTATTAATAAGAAAAAAATAGAAGTTACTCTTAATAATAATAGTTTATGTTATTGTAAATCAAATAAACAATTTTATATTTTTAATGAAAAATGGATTGCTTTAAATAATAATGAAATATATTATATTGAAAATATTATTAATGAAAATGAATTGCAGCAAAATATATCATTTAACACTAATTCATATTATTTTATAAATACTATAATTAATAATGCAAATTATTTAATATTGAAATATTATTCTAATAACTTTTATAATATTTATGTGCATAAAGGAAATATTGCATTTAATAAATATGATAATTCATTATATATTTGTGATGAATTACATATAGATAATAATATCTATTATATATGGACTAAACTTTTTAATAATTATTCCGAAATATTAAATATCAAAGAAATTAATTTTGATAATAGTAAAGAAATATTATTTAATATTAAACATATTAATACGTCATTAAATAATATTGATATTGTAAATATAATTAATTTTAAATGGTTTGATAATTATTATTTTATTATTTTTGGTAATAATAATACATTAAATGACAATAATGCTTTTATTAATATAATTAATATTAAAACCGGTGATATTATTATTCCATCTACTTATAAAATTAATAATATTACATTAAGTAATATCACTAATTCTATAATTATTTATGATAATAATGATATTATATTTAATGTATATTTTATAGTAAAAAATCAACAATTCTTAATAAAATATAAGTTATATTTAAATAATGCAAATAAAATTATTTTTGAACCTATTGATTTAATTTCATTATCTTATAATATTAATTATATATTCTTAAAAAATAATGATAGATTTTATTTATCTAATTCTATTAATAATACAATAATTTATAAAAATGAACAAGAAATTATAAATATTAATAAAGTATATACTAAATTTTATATTATGGTTTATAATTTATCTATTTTAATATTTTTATATAATGATTCTAATGTAATTTGTATTTTAGAATATAAAAATAATAAAATTATAAATAAAACTAATCTAAAATTAGATTTTAATATAAAATATATTACACGATGCACAATTAAAAATAATACTTTATTAGCATTTAATGATAATAATGTATATATATTAAAATATTCTTTAAAATCAAAAATAATTGAAGATTCATTAGGTGATAAGTATATTAACATAAATCCAAAATTAAAATATTATAATTTAATTTCTTATGAACAATCTGAAATTATTAAAAATATAAGTAATACTTTATCTGGATATATTGTTATTATTACTAATAAAAATTATTATATTTATACTATTTCTTCTATTAAAAATGAAAATAATAAATTTAAAATTGATATGATGTATAATTTAAATATTAAAAATAAATATATAATTAATACTCTTTGTCTTATGTTTAATGATGAGCCATTATTTTTAATCGATGATAATAAATATATTATAATTAAAACTAATGATTTATGTAAAAGTATAATTAATAAAAATATATTTAAACATAATAATTTAATTTCAACTAATAATTATACACGATTATTAAAAACAAATGATTATGATACTGATTTAATAACTAATAAAAAATTATATAATATTCTAAATTTATTGATTACTGAATTACAAATTGATAATAAAGATGATTTTATAAATAAATTACTTAATTTATTTAATGTTAATGATATTAATTCTTTTATTTCTAATATTTAATTATGGGTTAATTAATTGTGGGTAAACTACATAAATTATAGATTAATTTAAATAAATTGTGGGTTAATTAGTAATTAATTACATGTAATAATTAATCCCGGATAAACTAAATAAATTGTTAGTTAATTAATAATAAATTTTTGGTAAAATTAAATAAATTGTTGATTAATTAATAATAAATCTTTGGTAAAATTAAATAAATTGTTGATTAATTAATAATAAATCTTTAGTAAAATTAAATAAATTGTTGATTAATTAATAATAAATCTTTGGTAAAATTAAATAAATTGTTGGTTAATTAATAATAAATCTCGAATAAACTAAATAAATTGTGGTATAATTAGTAATTAATCCCGGGTAAAATTAAATAAATTACCGATTAATTAATAATAAATCCCGGATAAACTAAATAAATTGCGGTATAATTAGTAATTAATCCCGGGTAAAATTAAATAAATTACCGATTAATTAATAATAAATCCCGGATAAACTAAATAAATTATATATTAATTTAATTAAATCCCGGATAAACTAAATAAATTATATATTAATTTAATTAAATCCCGGATAAACTTAAATAATTTGTTGGTTAATTAATAATAAATTGCGGGTAAAATTAAATAAATTATTGATTAATTTTAATTAATCCCGGGTAAAACTAAATAAATTATTGATTAATTTTAATTAATCCCTGATAAATTTAAATAAATTATTGATTAATTTTAATTAATCCCTGATAAATTTAAATAAATTGTATATTAATTTTAATTAATCCCTGATAAATTTAAATAAATTATTGATTAATTTTAATTAATCCCGGGTAAAATTAAATAAATTGTATATTAATTTTAATTAATCCCGGGTAAAATTAAATAAATTGTATATTAATTTTAATTAATCCCGGATAAACTTAAATAAAGTATAGATTAATTAATAAATATCTCGGATAAATTAAATAAATTACCAATTAATTTAAATCATGGATAAATTAAATAAATCAAATCAATTATTTATATTAATTTTTTATAGTAACAATTAATTAGAAAATTTAATTATAAATATTTTAAAAATATTTATAATATTAAAAAATGAAAATATATTTATTGTTTATTTAATAATTAATAATTTATAAATTAATAAATGAAGTGTTTAGTTATAGGATTAAAAACATTTATTAATATAGATGAATTAATTAATATATTGAAAAATAAATATAATATTATTGATGATATATTTAACAAAAATGATTTTAAAAAATCATCTAATTATGTTTATATTTATACAAATGAAAATATTGTTTTAAAATTAATAAATTTAGATATAATTATTACTAATGATATTATAGAACAAATATTATTTTTAGATATTAAAAATAAATACTTTCCTTATATAAGTATTCTTAAATTAAATGTATTACAAATTTTACAAAATTACGATAAATCTTTTATTCTACCAGATTCTATAAAATTTGATAAAATTATCGATTTATATAAGAATATATATGTTATATATTTTGATTCATATTATTATATAACATCTATTGATTCACAAATTAATAAATATGATAAATATATTATGTCTTATTGTAAGACATCTATTTTATCAAATATTCATTCTATAATATATAAATATGATATATTAATCGATAATAATATTAAATTTGATATTAAATTACAAAATATTAATTACGTATATGTATTAAATATACATATGGATATAATGGATATTGATAATCCTATTAAATATTTACAATCTTTAATTAGAAATTCTAATTATATAATTAAATCATCTGATTATATTATTTTAGATGATAATACTGAAAATTGTAATGTTATTATTAATAATATAGATTTAATTAATATTATATTAAATACTGATAAATATTCTATTAATTATTGTGTAGAACACAATAATATAAATAATCTTAAATTAAGATATGATGATGAGAATTATATAATTGAAAATATATCATTAATACAAATTAATTCTGAATATATAGATAAATTACATGTTGTTAGTTCTTCTATATTAGAAATTTATGAAAATATTGATGAATTTATTTTACCAAAATCTTTAACATATGATAATATTATAAAAGATATATTAAATGAACATAATATTAATGATGAAATATATGTAATAGAAAATAATGATAATATTATTGATGAAATAATTTATTTTAATAATATTAATTGATTTAATTTATTTTTTTAATTAGAATAATTTATTTCTAATAAATTTTTTAATAAATTAATAAATTTAGTTTAAGTAAATTTATTTTAAGTAAATCTTTTAATAAATTTTTAAAATTATTTTTAATTAATCAATAAATTTAGTTTGAATAAATCTTTTAATAAATTAATTTCTAATAAATCTTTAATAAATTAATAAATTAATTTCAATTAAATTTTTTAATTAATCAATAAATTTATTTTTAATTTTATTTATGTATTTAAAATTATAATTTAATAGTTTATTATATTTATTTTTCTTTATGACTAAAATTAAAATATATTTTTTAAAAATATATTTATATTTATCTAAAGATTGAGTGATTTGGCGCGGTAAGTGACTGGAGTGAAGAAAGCGTAGGCGGCCGATAGCAGGGCGATAGGCCGACGAAGCGTATCGTAACGAAAGGAAAGCGCCAAATCATCCAATCTTTGTT
>AUXO017046661.1_pt1 | contig 20023 bp, 10 predicted proteins | sample 768731 | NCBI WGS metagenome assembly AUXO01 (sample SAMN02715735, study PRJNA202380) | gut metagenome | biome: sheep rumen | host: Ovis aries | place: New Zealand: Palmerston North
CCGAACATGGTAGCGGCGGCGGTGAGCGCCGTCGCGATTGTGATAGCAGTCTTCTTCATCATTCCTGCGATGTTCATTATCATCCTCCGAAAAAATGTATCACCTACTCGTCATCGTTGATGCCGAGAAGGGGCTTCATTACGGCGTCGTTGAACGTCTCCTTGGACCTCATCAGCGTGTCCGAATCCTTCAGCGGCTTGCACTCCCCAATTCGCACCTTCATGTCGTAAGCCTTCTCTATCGCCGCCTTTAGCTTCTCCCAAACGTCGTCAGGCTTTATGATTTCGTCCCAGAATGCATCCACCAGAACCGAACCCTGCTTTCGGACAACATTGTGTCCGTCGTGTTCCACGGTAGCGAGAAGCGGCTCCATCAGGACGGCATTTATGGCATCCTTGAACTGGCGGAGAGTGGTGGCCTTTGTCATTACGCCAATGGAATCGGCAGCATCGGACATCTTCACAATGCGCTCTGCGAGTTCATCGAAGAAGTCCGGCTTGTCTATGATGTCGTTCCACGACTTGTCCACAACAAGAACGCTGGAAGCATCGCCTTTTCTGAATATTGCCGGATCCATTTCACGAAATGCCCAGATGACAAATCTTTCGCAATGGAACCTAATATGTGTGTATGTCCGTTACCGAGAACTTGCCGGTAGCCGCCCAATCGCTAGAGTAATCTCCTTGGGCAGCGGCTGGAACATATATCTCAACGTTGTCCCTAAGTGCATCGTAATCGAATACGCCAGAAGCTCCTAGTTTGGTGACCTTATCTTCTACGTCGGTGGAATTCCATCTGCTCAGCTTTATGTAGGTTATGTTCTTGCATCCGCTAAAGCAATACGAACCTATCAGCCTAAGAGTAGAGGGAAGAGCCTTGCCAGTCAACGATTCTACAATCTGCGTAAGGCTCGTGCAGTTTGCAAAGCAATATTGCGGAAGTTCCGTAGCATGCGTTGCATCCATCCCAGACAAGTCCACAAGACCGGCACATCCGAAGAAGCAATACTCTCCTAATGTCGTGACATTTGTTGAAACGTAATCCAAATCGGTCAGTTCCGTACATCCTCGGAATGCGGCAGCCCCCAGATACACTACATTTGGAGACATGCCATTTAGCGTAGCCAACCTAGTGCAGTTCTCGAATACACCTCCATAGGTAGAGAAGTTGCTGTCAGTTGTCTTGGTTCCTTCCGTTCCAAGTTTCGTGACGGCATTATCCATCCCGGCTAGGCTTGCAATGCCGCACCCATAGAAAGCTCCATCCCCATACTCCGTGATTTGGGACGGGATTCCAGCCAAGCTCGTCAGAGCGGTGCAGCCACGGAACATCGCCTTGGGCAATGCCTTTATGCCAGAAGCAAACTCGATACCCGTAAGATTGGCAAGAGAAGTGCATTCCCTAAAGCAGTTCGTTCCGCGCCCAGCATTGAACTTTAGCACTATGTTGGAGAGGCTTTCAAGAGAATAGTTGTAACGGAAAGCATAGTTGTCAACCGTTATCTCTCTCTTGATAGGCGTGCCCGAAGACGTTCCGAAATCGAATCCCGTGAAGCAGAACCTCTGGAATGCCGAAAACCCTATCTTGTTGACCGTTGGAGGAAGCCAATCTAGCTTGGCGTCGCTGTCGGCCGGACGGACATTGAGGAAGCATCCGTCTGGAATCTCCGTAATGCCAGTGCAAAGTTTGAGGTTGCTAAAGTCGGTCAATCCCTTGCAATATGCGAAGCAGAATTTCCCTAGTTCCGATATGGTCAAAGGAACGAAATCAAGGTTAGTGATTTTCTCGCAGCCAAAGAAGAGGTTGTCTCCGAACTTTGTGACTGTATCGGGAAGTGTCTGTATCGTGGTAAGGTTGGTGCAGTATCCCAAGCATCCATCGGTAAGCTCTTCCAGAAATGCTCCGTCGAAAGAGACGCTTATAGCCCAATCGTTCCCTTCCTTGTCTTCATCAGACGATGCCTCTTTTGGAAGCACGTAAGTTGCCAGCAGGGGCTTTACCCGCTTCCTTCCTAGAGAAGCCGTCTGAGCATGGTCGGCTTCTCCTGCGAACGAAATCACATCGCCAAAGATGGAGACAGGGACAACCTGCGAAGTGACGAACTGTTCCGAACTATACTCGTGACGGAGGTTGGATACAAGGGCTTTCGTAGGGTCGGTAGGGTCGTTGGCGATAGCCTCTAGCCCACTGCCGTCGCCCCAGTCGATATAGATGTTCTTTCCCGCATCCTTCTTGATAACGCCATTTCCCCATATCAGGCCGCCGCCAGCGGGGACCTGCAACGTCATGGACATTGCGAGATTCGATGAACTGGTGTCCGTCACAAGCGCATACTGAGCCCAATAGTAGATACCGAGCGGCCCATAAGGCTGGTATGTCTGGTAGTACGGAATCATGTCTGTAGGTATCGCAACCTGGACGGTTCTCTTCTTTTCTGCAGTGTCTATCGCGCTAAACGGATCGTGGCAGAGAACGTCTTCCCCATTCTCCCCGTTTTTGTCTTCCACGTATCCGGTTTCCTCTTCCACCTGCACAACCTTGGGATTCTCATCTGTCCCATAGGGGAAGTACATGATTCTTACATTTGGGTTCCCGCCAAAGGAATCGCCAACTAGTGTCACGGTATTTGTAGCGCCCACTTCAGCAGAGCATAGCCTGTTGATTCTGGTGATTCCGCAGCCATAGAATGCTCTGTAAGGATAGTAGGTGACATTTGCAAGCCCGTCGAATTTGGTTATCCCAGTACATCCCTCAAAGCACCCCTCTCCAATCTCTATTATGTTCTGGAGCGCATAAGAGATGTTGTTTCGGGTGCTTCCAGAGCCTTTCAGTTTGGTGCAGTATGCAAAGCAGTAGGCGCCCAACTGGACTACCGGGGTCGTCGCACTCAAGGCATTTACGTCTTGCAGGTTTGTGCATCCGTGGAAGCATCCCTCATTCAAGGCCGAAGGTGTTGAAGAGAAGAGAGTCTGAATGCCATCGAGAGAAGTGAGGTTTTCGCATCCCAGGAACAGTGCCGGGGCGAAGGTTGCCGAAAGAGAATTCCCCGTTCTCCCGATACTGCTTATCCCCGTCCTAGCGAGCGCGAATCTCTCGAACACCTCAATTGCATCAGGCAGTTCCGAGAGGTCTCTTCCGCTGAATAGACTGTTGCAATTGTAGAAGCAGTATGCCGGGACCAGCTTCAGCGAAGGGAACTTGTCCCATTCTATGCTAAGACCTCGGCAGTTCATGAAGCAGGCTGCACCTATCGAAGCATTGTCGGGAGCCGTCCATGTGTCCCCAGAACCTTCCTCTCCCCATCTGATTCTTAAGGTGCTATAGTTAGGGTCGGAAATTCGAAGCATCTTGTCGTACTTCGCCCACACGTCGAAGTGCTTCTCTCCATACTTCGCTGACATCCAGTTCTCGAAGTCGGTGATTCCGGTATACCGCTCTCCAAGTGTCTGGCTGTCTCCATCGGGAGAAGTATAGAAATGTCCATATAGCAAGTTTCTGTTGGACCTAGAGAAGCATCCCTCTCCAAGAGAAGTGACAGCCAGCGGGATTGTTATGTCACCGAGCTTTGGACAGAGCGCAAATGCATAGTTTCCGAGAGAGCCCTCTACATAAGCAATGATACTCGCAAAAGAAGAATCGGGCAGACTGGTACACCCGAAGAAAGCATAGGCTCCGATAGATGTTATGCCGTAGGCATTGAAACTCACCAGATTTGCGCAGTTCCTAAATGCTCCTGCTGGAAGGACATATGAATGAGGGTCGGTTGCATTCCCCCACGTGAACGACTTCATCCCGCAATTCTCGAATGCGGATTCTCCTATGCTCTTGACTTGGCTTGGAATAGAAACTGCCCATTCTTCGTTGTTCGCGCCCGTGCATCCGTAGAAAGCCCTATTGCCTATCGTAATGTTTCCGTTGGATAGCGTGGCGGCATCCGTAGCCTGCTCCCATGAAATGCCAGCCGTAATTCCATAGCAGCCTTCGAAAGCCGACTCGCACACGGACAACATGGAACTAGGCAAAACAATTTCTATCAGACCGTAGCACCCATAGAAAGCACGAACTCCGATAGAGGTAGCTCCATCCATGAAGGCTATCGTCCCCAACTGCGTACATTCAGCGAAAGCATATGCGCCAGCCAGTTTGATGGCGCCAGCGGAAGCAGTAGGATTTAGAGACGAAGAGTTGCATCTCCAGAAAGCACAGTCGCCAATCTCTATCCCATAGTCCGAGGAGGGCTTGCCAAACATGAGAGAGGAGATGTTGCATCCGCTGAAACAGTAGGTTCCAATGCGAGACAACTTGGAGTTTGCGCCAACCTCTATCTCCAGTTTGAAGTCGTAAACGAGGTTTTCAGGAGTGTCGTCTATCGTGATTTCTGGCTGCTGCGATTCCGATGACGTGTCAGAAACCATGGTGAAGGAAGTAAGAGCCATAAACGGCCGCTTGTCGCTCGAAGGAGCTTCATTCTCTTCAAGAGGTATGTCGGAGCCGTCCGCCGTATAGATCTTCGAGATGTCGCCACGTATGCTAATCGTGACAGCACCGCCGGTGACTCCTGACGAATATACATGGTTGGGGAACGTCCATCCCTTCACATCCTCACCGCTGTCGTTTAGCCTCGTTGTCGTGGTTCCATCACCCCAATCAATGAGGACATACTGCCCAGAGAAGTCTAGCCGCCCATTAGCTCCATAGAGCGCCGTCCCTCTTGTCGTAGTTCTTGTTCCTACAACGACCTCCTCCGAGTCGGGAGTCTCTTGGCGGGTAATGTCCTCTGTCTCTATAGTTGGGACGGGAATGTTGCCTTCTCCTATCGTAAAGGTTAAATTAGACGTGGCAATAATGTTCTGGAAATATCTCGACCATCCAGGAGCGCTCTTGTAAGCAGGCAGAACACCTTCTGCTGGAGAAACGAACACGAGAACGTCTGCAGGATCGCCTGGGAATGTGGAGTTCTGGATTGCTGGCGGTTTCTGATAGTTGAACATGTCTATCGCACCGAAACCGCATCCATCAAATGCATATGCTCCGAAACTAGCCGATAGCCCTTCATCGTCCCATTCGGTTATGGTCTTTTCTTGATATTCCTTTCCAAGACCTGTCGTGCCGTTAAGCGAAATGCAGTTCTCGAAAGCCCTAATCCCTATGGACAGAACGCTAGGGAAGGAAGAAATGGTTTGAAGGTTCTGGCAGTTGGAGAAAGCCTTGTTGCCAATGGACAAGCATGACTTGAACCCGGAATCGGAATCGCCTATGTTCGACAGGGCCGTGCATCCGTTGAAGGCATACTGCCCTATCGAAGTCACGTGGCTAAAGCCCGTCACCGATTCAAGAGCGGGGCATCCTTGGAAAACGAAGTCTCCGAGAGTTGTTAGGCTGGCCATCGTCTCGGGAGCGGATATGCTTACTAGATACGGATTGCCGCTTCCTATCTCCGTGGCGAGGAATGGATAGTTTGAGCTAGACTGGCAGGATAGGCTCTTGATGCTGCCGGTTATTGATATGTCAATCCTCTTGCGGCATCTTACTCCGTTGATGGTTTCCCATCTCGCCTTTTCTATGGAGTCGGCATTGTCGTAGTAGAGATAGGTGTGCGAAGGGAACGACGTCTGTACGCTTTCCATCGTGTTTTGAGTTCCGTCGTCCCAGTCAACCGTCCATCTCGAATCCGATTCGATGCGGGCAACGCCAGAAGAGTTCGTCTCTGAGATTCCTTGTATCGTTGTGCCCGTTGGGACGTGCAGCATCGTGAACGTAAGCACCTGTGAGGCTATCGTGAACTTGTTCCAGAAGTCGTTCATCGTGTATGACGATACAGACTCGAGAGGAACATACACGTATACCGCCTTCTGGTCGAGAGCGGTTTCAAACTTTCCGAAAGACAAGTCGGTTATCGCCGCATTGTCGGCGACAGGAACTCCTACCTGGATATATGTAAGTCCGGGTATACCCCCGAAAGCATAGTCCGCGATGGTGAATCTCACTATGCCGCTTGAATCGGCAGCGCCGTTCAGGCCAACTATGCTCGTGAGACCAGAGCATCCGTAGAAAGCATACTTCCCAATGCTCCCTACCGTATCGAGAAGCGCAAGATTGTCTAGTGCCGTGTTGTATGCAAATGCCGCAATGCCTACGGAAGAGATTCCAGACAGGTAGGCGGCCGATAGGTTCTTGTTCCGAAGGAAAGAGGAATGGCCAACTTCGGAAAGAACGGAATAAGACGACCTAGAAACTCTCGTCAGCATGTGAGCATCGCCGTCAAGAATGCTACCGTCATGTTCCAAGGTGAGGAACGACGTGCCAGAGATAGCATCCTCTCCCAATGGCACAATCGTTTCCCCTGCATCTTCATAGGGATAGGCGATGTCGTTTACGGTTGGCTTGGCGCAACCGATGGACGTCACCGCACCCTCTATCCTCATCGTGTGGTTGCCGGACAGGGAGTATGTGTGCTGCGGAAGGTATTGCTCCTCCGCTCCGTCTTCGCTAGGCACTCCGTCCGAATCATAGGCATCCCAGTCCACGACCCAGAACGTGTCGGACTTCACCTTGCCGATGTTCCCCTTCACGGTGAGATTGGAAGGACATGCTGTTAAGGTGAACTCCACGAATCGGCTTCTTATGTCTCCGAACACGGAACCCCATGATGAGGATTCCTTGTAGGCCGTCAGGCACTTTGTGCGGACATAGAGGGGTACTTCCGAAGACAGGCCGCTGAAAGCCGTTGTCGGCATCGTAGGCGGCTCTTCCGCGAACATCTGCACCTCTTGCAGAGGACAACTCGCAAATGCATAGTCTCCTATGCTCGTCACCCCAGTGCCAAGCCCGTCAATCTTCTTCAATGAAGAGCATCCGTTGAAAGCTCGCTCCCCTATTGTAGTGACGCGATTAAGCCCATATAGATTGGTTAGGGAAGCACACCCAGAGAATGCATATCGTTCTATTGAAGAGACGTTCGAGAGACCGGTGATGTCCGTGAGTTTCGTGGCATCCGCAAACGAATACTCACCTACGGAAACTATCGTGCTCGCATCCGTAATCGACTGGAGCACAGAGCATCCTCGGAAAAGGTAATCGCCTATCTCCGTTATGTCCATCGCATCGGAAGAGACAACGCTCGTGAGCCAAGGGTTAGAGCCAACGGACTGCCCGAATATCGGGTATGCGGAGGAAGTGCACCTAATGGCTGTCACGGGACCGCTGATCTTTACAACCTTTGTCGTCTCACTGCTCTTAAAAGTGTATGCTGGGATTGCCGTATCGCCCTCATGGAACTGGAAGGACTGCTCACCGTTTCCGTATGAGAGAACCCAGTTGCCTGTTGCCGTGACGATTCCCATGCCGTCTCTCGTCCTGCTTCCGGCCGATACATTCTTTAGAGTGAACTCTATGGAACGTGAGAGAATCCTTCCCGCGAACTTCGTCCAGAATTCCGTTTCCGCATAAGTCGTTTCATATCCTGCGGGAACATAGACAAGCGCAGTCTCGAAAACCGCATCGTCAAAGCCGTGTTCATCCAATGTCGGAGGGGTGATGCTCGCCATGAAGATTCTGGTTATGTTCGGGCATCCCTCGAAAGCGCCATCCTCAATCAGCGCGAACGAATCGTTGAAGTCCTTGACGGTGACAAGCCCAGTGCAGTTCTTGAATCCATAAGCCCTTATCTCTGTAGCGGAGGAAAGCCCGGACGTGGTGATTATCCCGGTGCAGTCTGAGAACAGGCTTTCAGAAACTTTGGAAAGCGTGGAGAATCCAGAGAGTTCTGTGATAAGGGGGTTCTTTGCGAATGCTGCCTTGCCAGCCGTCACGACAGTGCTAAAAGGTGTAGAGGAATCCAAGCCGCACTGATAGAAAGCATAGTCTCCAACCGCAACCGCATTGAAAGCGCCTAGGGTTCCTATCGGACCATGAGCATCGTCTTTCTTCGCAAAGGCATATGCGCCAACCGTTCCCGAACCATTCATATCCACGGAAACGGAAAGGGCGTTGCCGTTGCCGTCTCCGAGCGGCTGCCCATAGTTGAAGAAGCAGAAGTTGCCTATCTTCTTCAGATACTCCGAACTGATAGCTATCGAAGAGGCTTTCTGCGAAAGGTCTTTAAGGAAAGGAGACACCCCCATCTCTTCTGGTGGATTGGCAACATAGTCTCCATTCACTATGTCGTCAGTATGGTCTCCCCATACTTCGATGATGTCGCCGAAGAGGGTTATCGTATAGTTCCCTCTCTCGTCATAGGTGTGTTCGGCCAGAGCATCATGGACAGAGGAATCGCTAGAATAGAAATGCTCAAATTCCGTGCCGTCACCATAGTCGGCATACCACACTCCAAGATAGTGCTCGGAAGAAGGGTCTATGGAAACCTTGACGCCAGTATTGACAACCGCTTCGGTATCTATATTGACGTCGCCCTGTTCGGTTCCTCCTATGTTCTGCAGGTGGACTTTTATGGTTCTCGAAGCAATCTTTCCGAAGTTCTTCCACGTAGAGGCGGAAGAAAAAGATCCTACCATGTCCTCTTTCACATAGAGAGGTATGCCAGATGCTGGCGCACCGCTAAATGCGGAAGATGAAATCGTCGGGACGTTCGAGGCAACGCACGAAACCTGCTTTAGCCCAGTGCAGTTCTGGAAAGCATAGTCTCCGATGTTTGCTATGTCTGGCCCCAGCCCGGAAGTGGCTATGAGGCTTGTGCAGTCGGCAAAGGCATAAGCACCGATAGAGGTTATGTTCCAGCATCCGATGAGCGCCAGAAGTCCGCTTGCCTGGAAGCACTTGGCAGGAATCTCCGTGACGGAAGGAGCTTCAAGAATCGCAGAGATGTCTTTTAGCAGAGAGTTGCGGCTGAAGCACCCTTCTCCGAGTTCCGTTACCTTGTCCGTCAACCCTTCAAGGCTTGACAACAAGCAGCCCGCGAACATATAATGTGAGATAGCGGTAATCTCTGATGCATTCGCTATCGGGAGAATGTTCTCTATAGCGCAGTTCTCAAAGACATGACTCCCCATCCCTTCCGATACAAGGCTCTCAATGCCCTCTATGGAAGTAAGACTATTGCACTCCGCAAAGCAGTAGTCTGGCAGCGTGGTGATTCCAGTGTACGGCAATGCCGTAATGTCGGCCAGATATGAGCATTTGTAGAAGCAGTGGTCTCCGATAGTTCCAAGTGCCGCCGTCCCGAGACCGCTTATGGAGGAAATTTTAGTTTCCGCAAAGCAGTATGACGGTAGTTCCTTCACGTCCGTCGCATCGTACTCCAGCGCCGTGATTCCAGACTGCCAGAAGCACCTTTCACCGAAAGCGGGGAAGAGAACAATAGTCTCTATCGGGACAATAGTTCCGTCGTCCAACTGCTCATAGGTTGTCGTATGCTCTTTTACGAGCCTACCGAGACCAGCCTTTAGCCAAGCCGTGCTTGTCAGAGCGGAGCATCCCCAGAAAGCCCTTTCGCCTAGGCAATAGTCGCGCTCCTCTTCCAAGCCGCATTCAATGCTGGCAAGATTTATGCACCGAGCAAAAGCATAGTCGCCAATCATCTCCAAAGGAGAATCGGTCACAGTCACGGACTTCAAGTTTGCGAACGGAGAAGCAGCCGTTGTAGCTAAGAACGGATAGGATTCGGAAGAGGCTGCGGCTATCCTTCGGACATAGCCCTTTATCGTTATCGTCGCATTGGCTACGGCATCCTTGTAGGTGAATGACGGAAGCGCATCTACCGAAGGTATGAACCGCTGCTGCTTGTCTCCGATACCAAACGAGATTGTCCAGACGGAATCCGAGATGAGGTTGCTCGTAGTGTCAAGAAGGGTCGTCCCCGCCTGCACATCTTCCAAAGCGAATTCATAGACGCCATACTTCTTCACCGTCATTGCGCCCCAGACGGAATCGTTCTGGTAGGCGGAGAGAAGCGAAGCAGGGACATAGACGATTGGAGTCTCCCCGTCGAAGGCCGTAACATCGAGTGTTGGAACGGCATCCGCATCGCTCATGATGTTCGTGAGCATCGCGCATCCCGCATAAGCCCCTTCGCCTATCTCGGTAGTGCTTGAGGAGAGGTAGAGAGATTCGAGAGAGGAGCAGTCGGCAAAGCACCGCTTCCCGATTGTCTTCAAAGATTCAGGCGGATATAGTATGGCCGTGATTCCGGTGCATCCGCAGAAACACTCCTCACCAAGTGATTCAATCGTTTGCGGAAGTTCGTCTATGTTCTTGAAGGAGGTGCATCCCTTGAACACATGGGAACCGATGCTGGTTATTCTTTCTGGAAGGTTGCCGCAGTTCTTCAACTGAGTGCATCCATAGAAGCAGTCGTCTGGAATCTGTTCTATCTGGGTGCTTTCGAGACCTTTGAGGCTCAATAGGCTCTTACAGTTCTGGAAGCATCCGATTCCGAGAGAAGTGGTCTTCTTCGGAAGCCATGCGATTTCCATCAGCGAAGAGCATCCCGCAAAGGCATAGTCTCCAAACGTGATGGAACTCTCGTTGCCCTCGTTCCACATGACCTTCTGCAGGTTCCCGAAGTACCCGAACGTGCCGTTTCCTATCGCGGATAGCGGAACTCTCTCGCCAACCGAGAAACCTGAAAGGTATGCGAACGGCTCACCCTTGGAATTGAGGAAGATAGGCTTGGATTCGTCGGCGCTCCAGATTCTGGTGATGTTCCCCTTGATAGTGAGGGTGACGGTGCCGCCTTTTAGCAAAGTGTGCTTCTGGGTCGTGTAGTCATGCCCCTCTTCGTCTTGCCCCCTGTCCGTGTCGAGAAATACAACCTCATTCCCCGTTGCGGCCATCGTGATAGTCTGGTCGGAGCGAAGTTTCAGACCATCGTCTATTTCCACGATGAACGGAGCATAGTAAGCCTCTCCAGAACCAGTGTTTAGAATGTCCAGCCTGATGTTGCTCACGTCTATCACGGTGCCGAGAGGAACGCCGGAGAACGTGAACGTAAGCTGCCTCGTCTTGGAATACTCTTCGTTGTTCGGGTCGAAGATAATCCGATTCAGCAGCCCTTTCGTGTCCCTGAGAGTAGAGGAGGGGGTAAGCATCTCCCTCGTGTCGACCGCTTCCTCGTGCATGGCTTCTACCATGTCTAGCGCCTGCTGCACGCCTGTCGGCTTGTCGTAAATGTCGTTCCACGAAATATCCGTTCCGGGAGATCCGTCTATGACTGTCTTCTTGTTTTTAAGGTCTAGCCTGTCCTCATCCGTGTTCGTCACGGTCATGGACCAGTAGAGGGTACTCGTCTGGTTGTCGAAACGATATGTGAAATCGTCAACCGAGGCTACGAAATCCAAGCCCTCGATACGTGACTGAACCTGTGCAGCCCAGAAGTCTATGTACGTTGGGTTTTGAAGGACTGTGCCGAAGTAGTCTATTCCCCTGTCTGGATCGAACTGGAGTTCGCCCTGCTGCGTCTGCAGAATCGCCTCGATAACCGCACACTGGGCATCGGCATCGTGCAGGATTGCAAGACCTCCGGCTTCGAGATAGAGGTCGTTATCGGCATTTCTTCCTAGGGTTTTCATGTCATTAAATGCCGAAATATAAAAACCCTAGAAATTTGGGGCTATCGCATCGGTCGGTATCCTCAATGCAACCAGATTTCCGCCATCCGTCTGCCTCGCCTCATAATTATTTGTGGTTGTGTACGCACGGCTATCTTCCCGCTCAATGTAGATGTAGTATGTTCGTCCCTCTGCCAGAGGAATGAAGTTTGAGCGGAACACCCTTGCAATGTGCGTCCACTTCCCTTCATATACATAAGTTGGGGTGCTCATGTCGGCAAGCGGCGTAAAAGACTTATGTACGAACCTCTCATTTGATGGCTTACGTATATATGAATAATTATAGATATTGATAGTTTTGCTTGTTACCCAGACAATGCTTCTATCTTCGATCTCTTCTTTTGTTTCGCTTTTCTCTAAACCATCAACTTCCGAAATCCGAACAGTCAGTTTGCCTTCATAGTTAAGCGGCCTTAGATTGTCGGTAAAGATAGCGGCGGAATACATACCCGTCATGTCAGCGGGATCCCACACGTTTCTTAACTGGACCAAGTCGTTATGCCCTTCTATCGTTGCGGCCTTTACAAGCCTAGTCACCTTCTCGAAAGGAAACGAGACACCATCCAGCAACGGGATATGCACAGCATTGGGTTTCCTATATGCTGGCCTTCTCGTGAATGCAGACCATAGCAGCGGGTCTACCGATGAATGAGTTCCACCCTTTCGTCCTACCCATCCGTCTATCGTAACTCCGGGAATAGGAATCACGTTCCCCTCCCTGCACTTTATCCAGCGCTTCCCGTCCTCCTGTCTTACGACGCTCCCTCTATGGTAGGCATAAGTGTCGTTTACAGTATTGACGCCCTTCTCGTTGAAGCGCCAGCGATGCCCCATCGCCTTCGCCCTATAGTTCTCTATACCGACATATGCCATCATCTTTATGTCGTCGAGAGTCGCATACCTACCTAATCTGCGCCAAATAACATCTAGTTTCGTCTGGTCCGCTTCCTCGATAGGATACTCATATCCCATCTGAAATCCGTTCTTGCAGGCATACACTCCATTACCGGACAGCCGCCCAAGTTGCGAAAGCCTAGTAAGCCCCTGCATCCAAGCTGCATTGTGAACATTGTCTTCTCCATAAGCAATCCTTTCGCTCGTGAGGCCCGATGCACTAGGGAACTGCATCGGCAGCGAGTCGAACACTTTCGGAGCGGAAAGGATTATGTCCGCAATCTTATCTGCCTGTTCTAGGGTCATTACTGAAGTTCCATTGCCTGAAGTTTGCTAATTGACACGTCGCAATATACCTGAGTGTCAGGCACTGTAAAATACATACTGGAAAATACAAAGCGCAACAATGCTCCTGCGGACAGAGGAATGATGCAACTTGCCTTTTCTCCTAACAGACCGTCGAGAGGTTCGGCCACAACATACCAACCGTTAGCGAGACCTTCTCCTGTCATTTGAAGTGAAAGGCGCAAGTCCGCTAGGTCAAGAATGGACTTGAATTGAGTTCCGTTCGCTTGCCGAAACACCCTCTCTATGCAGTACCATCCCGTCTCTTCAATGGTCTTATCAACATGTGTGCTACCATTGTACCCAATTGGTCCGAGCGTGACACCTCCCACATGTGTACGATTCGCAAAGCTCGGATAGAAGGATACGGAATCCGTTGGTATCGTGGGCGCCCACCACTCGTTTCCTACATAGGTTCCATCCTCATCTTCCGTCGGGAGGGGGTGTGTGTTGTTGTCTACCAGACTGATGTATTCACGGACACGATTGTTTTCCTGCGTCATCAGGATTGCGCCCTTGGGGTAGCCGCCAAACGACGATGGGTCTAGCCGTTCCCTGCCATACGGATAACCCACCCTATCAAGAAATGCTCCGAGCGTAGCGAGATACCCTATGCCATTCATCTGGTGCCTGGTGAACCTAGCCCCTCCGTTTTCCGCCGGAACCGTCATCTGGCGAGTTATCCCTGACTCGAAGAACGAAAAGTCCTTGGAGGAATCACTATCCGCGAACGGCGTAAGTACAAGAGGAACATTGTCAAAACTTGTCATGTGTTCTCCTAGATGCTATATGGATACCAGAGGTGAATCCCCGCATTTGATTCAGGCGAAGATGCCTCTATGATTGCCTGCAACGAGACTTCATTTCCCGTGGTGAACGTTGCATTGAATGTCCGCCACTTTCCATTCACCAGAATCGACGTGCCTGTCCCGTAGGTGGTGTTAGGCTGCGGAGTGATTGCAAGACTATACGGGACTACCTGGCAGTTGTTCAATCGCGCCACCCTAGCGAACGATTTGAGATGGGCTTCCATTGACGAGGTGTCCGCTCCATAATAGTTCACGTTGGTTCCGCCAGTTAAGTCAGCTATTGGATTGTCATCTTCGCCAGACCAACTCAAGAACAAGTAAATGTTCCTCGTGTTCTTGAATATCTTGACTAGCCCATTCTCCAAGCCTAGGAACATGGTCTTGGGCGGAATCACAGAATACCATCCTTGAGAGTTGACCGCTATCATCGAAATCGGATTGATCGCATACTTGCTATAGAGCGACCGCAGGTCCATGTAAGGCGGCGTCATCTCTCCAAAAGACTGGACGAGAGGGCCTCCGCCGTATGTCTTCTGCACATTCCCCTCTATCGCCTCAAACGACGTGTTTTCTTCTGAAGTTATGTCTTCTAGGCACACATAGTTGCAGCAGCTATAGTCGGTCAAGACATGCCCGAAGACCTGCCCTTTCTCGAAAGCCTTGTTCGGTTCATATCGTATGAAGTCCTGTCCATTGAACCCAAACACCCACCTTCCGACAGGAATGTTGCTCTTGATTCCGAGAGGGAAGGGGCAGAAGTCAGAGAGACGCTGCTCGAACAGTAGTTTCTGGTCTCTGTGCATCTCATCATAGTATGCAGACTTGCCGTATTCCATAGACAAGTCTTCGTTGTCGGTGAGCATCACTCCGCATTTCCGCCGTCTGGTCGCTACCGCTCGTATCGTGGTTTCACCGAATTCATATTCAACAGTTATCGAAAGTGAATTGTTCGGAGCTCCGCCTATCTTGCGGCAGATTCCCTCTGGGTCGTAGAGCTTTAGCAAGAGCGTTTCGTCATCTGCCACTCCATTTGTCGGCTCATTTGTGGAAACAACATAGTCGGCTATCGCATCAAACGACGTGTTCTCCGCCTTGGATATGTCCCTTGTGCATTTCCAGTTGCGAAGTATTCCCTCCTCTAGCCTGTCATACGAGAATATGTCGCCCTTGGCATAGGCGATTCCGCTCTTGTACACGTCGTTAAGTTCGTCTATGTTCGTTGTCCATCCGTATTCGCTAACGTACACAGACCACTTTGACAGGTTCTCTTCTCCTCCAACCCCGAACACGATTTCGAGATACCCAAGTATGTCGTCGAACGAACTGCTGGTCTTCATCAGATAGAAAGCGCCCTTGAGGATTCGCCTGTATACTGACGTGACAATGAGACGGTCTTTCCCGTCTTCGTCCTTCACCGTAGGTCTTGGCACTCCGAGGAAGATTCCCCATACGGAACATCCAAATGCACCGCAAGTGTCTATTGCCAGAACCTTCTCCGTCCAGAACTGCCAGAACTGCTCCACGGCGCAATGGTAGAGAACCTGCATATGCTTCATCACGGACAATAGCCGAACAGCCCGGTCATACTGCCACAGGACGGTCTTGCCAAGGTTGTTCAGCGAATTGTCTATCTCGTGAATCTTCATCCAACATCTACCCCCGTCTAGGTGATTTCGGTGATAGAAATGTTGTCGGCTATGGCATACGGAGTCTCATAGCCCATCATCTCCACGGAGTTGTCGGCGGGAATGTTGCTACCCTCCTTCTGCAGCCACACAGTCCCGATGCCGATGTTAAGGCGGTTGATGAGCTCGTTGGCTATCATCGTGCCGTACACGGTTCCGCCTACCCCTACGGAATCCACGTATTCGGAAATGACTTCCGCAATGTCGTTCGAGATGTTGTCTCCCGTGTACTTTCCGAATGAGTACGTGAGGTCTACCATGATGGCGGTTTTCTTCGCCTTGTAGAAATGGATAGTCTGCGAATAGCCGTTGTTGTATCCGTACTTCACCTCTCTGCTTATGAGAGTTGCTGCGGTAACGCCCTCATGCACCATTCCAACACCGATTGGCTTGGCCCTCGAAACTTCCTCCGCAATTTCGGCGAGAAGGTCGTTGGTTTCAATGCAGTCTATCCCGACAAATATGGAGTGCGGCGGAATCACAATGTCCTTCTTCACCATGTCGGTGCCGGTGTTGTTCTCGAGAATGCAGTTAGAGTAAACTCCGTCTAGCCTATTCAATGCGGAAACAAGGTGAGTGTTGAAACCAATTCCTACTGGGCGGGAAGTCATTATGCGGTTGCGGAAAGCCTCGTCCGTCTCTATGTCAGTACCGGTGTAAGTAGGGCTAATGTTCGTCACTCCGTTCCATCCCATCACGGAAGTCTGAATGGAGTTGACTGTACCCGCTGGTGCAACGATAGGTCCAGTCTGCGTTGCAGTTGCGGTGCCTATAGCGTAGTGCCGGCCCGTTGATTCCTCAACCTCGGCTCCAGTGTTGGTTATGGCGCTGTCGATGCTGAACATCTTTCCGTTTGAAGTGCTCATTATGAGAGAGCCAGCGGGAATAGTGGTCGTGCCCGTCACGTTGTCGGAGAAGTAGCACTTGATAGTAATCTTGGTCTTTGTACCTGCTATCCGCTTCAAGTCGTATATCTGGGCTATCGCATCGAGATAGATTCCAGTAGCCTCGTTCACATTGAACTGGTTTGCGGTTTGGGCGGTAACGCCAAGAGTGGTCTTCACCACAACTGCGAAAGCTTCGATGAGACGTCCAACGGGAGTCTCGGCTGACAGGTCTATGTCCGTACCGAATATCTCCTGAAACTTCTTCTGAATCCCTAGAAGAACGGACGAATCATTCGGGACGATTATGCCCGTACTCGTCTGGAAGTTGTATAGGTCGGTGTAGTCCATGGTCGTTCAATTATTGCCCTAAAGGAAACGAAATTACACCCAGTGAGCAGATACTTCATTGTAGTTCAATGAATGCCCGTTGACAGTCGTAGTTCCAGAGAAAGACGATTCTCCGCTAACCGAAAACTTCCCGGATATTTTAACCTGCTCTCCGGTTATCGCAACTTCCTTTTTGGCGTTTATTCTGATGTTGGCTTTCTCTGCCTCCAGACTGATATTAGCATTCTCTCCCTTTGATTTCACCTCGATATTAGCGTCCTTCGAAAGAGTGTCAACCTTTATGCTTGCGCCTTTCTTCTTCGCCATAATCGTGACATCTGAGGCCGTCACGAGATTTATCGCATTAGGCGCAGTAAGGTTAATCTTCTGCCCAGCAGCAAGATTGATTGTCTCTTCAGCAGATGCAGATACTGTTTTCGCAGCCACAGATGCCGTCTCCTCCGCAACTACCCTTGCTTCCTTTGCTGAAACATAGGCGTGCTCCGCACCCTTGATGTTCACGTCCTTCTGGGAGAAGATGTTCACCGCATCTGTCGTGTGGACATCCAACTGCCCATTCTCGAACGTCATGCTCACGGTCTTCTTGTTCTCTATGTCCATGAGCCTCATCGTGAACTGATCTTCCTGCACGGAAGCGATGAAGTTTAGATTGTCCTTCGGATTGTCCTGACGTATGACGATTCCAGATTCCGTCCCTATCGTTATGGAGGCATCTATCGGAGTGTCTTCCGTCATGTCGCTCACGGCGATTTCAACGGTGTCTCCAACTACCGAAACTTTGGAGGTGCGGCTACGCCCCTTTGCGTCATCTGGCTTTGTCTTGGTGCTGGATAGGACATAGGCTCCTCCACTTTTCTTCAGGACAATGGAAGAAGTCGTCTTCTGCTCATACCCATCTCCTTTCTGACCGCCGGCATCATCCTCATCTTCCGTGTCTATTGAAGAGCCGATATACAAGGCATCACCGATGGCCACTCCTGGGCTATCCTTGAAACGATGTGTTTCCCATTTGCCCCAGTTGTCGGGAAGGAAGAATCCGTGCGACTGCGAGTTGATTATAGGTGTGTTTGGCTTCTGCTGGTAGGAATCCTCTATGAGAGAAATACCGCGATTTCCTTCGAGAACGGAGTTGGTAAGTCCTCCCTCTCTCTTTAGAAGCATAGTGTCTCTGTCGCTTGCAAACACCCATCCGGTATCGCCTATGTAGAGAGGGAAGTCTATGGTAAATCCGCCAGCCTGTATGTTCCTTACGGTTGTCTCGAAAGTCATCCTGCGGAGATATGTCCATTCGCCGTTGTAGAAAGCCTGCTTGACGAGCGGCATCACAATCGCCTTGTGCGTTGTCCTGTCGAAGGAATACACGCAGCAGGGGAAGCAAAACCTCATGCTCCTCATTAGCCCTTCTCCGAATGCCGTCATTGCAACCCGAAGGTCATTCGGGGCCATCGGAAAATCTGATACCGTAACTGGGGCCTCATCGTCTATCATGGAACTTAATCATCCTCTCTTGCGGAGCAGAAGTATCTGGTGTACCACTCCTGCCCCATAAAATGCCCCACATGCTGCTTCTTCACAATGTAGTATTTGCCGTTCGCCTGCTGGTTAAGCTCGCTTTTCAGGTCGAGGTGGCAGAGCTGATCGGAGATGCGCCCGTCCAAAAAGGTGGTGATGCATCCGCTAACCGCATCAACTCCTGTGACGGAAAGGAGACCGCTATCCTTGTTTACCTTCACAATGTCATGCTGGACCTTTCTTTCCGCCTTGTCCAGACATTCTATGATTCTCGTCTTGTCTGACTTGTAGGAGCGGAGAATGAACTGCACCTTGTCTGATAAACTAGATGTAAGTTTAGCAATCACAGAGCTCAAGGTAGCCTTGTCTCCAAAATCAATTGACTTGGGCTCATTGTCGCTACTGATTAATTGATCCTCCGTGTTGTCTTCCCAGTCGAATTCTACCCCTTCCGTATCGGAGAACACATCACATATCGTTTGAAGAATCTGCCTCATTGTAGAATTAGTAGCGGGAGGGACGATTGCTTCCCGACCGCCGAGAGGGTTATATTCCGACACTTTTAAGTTAAGCCACATCTGCGGTGGGGAGGTTACGCTCGCATACCATGCAAACCCATTAAATATCTCCACCATCCCGGCAGGGGAGAAGTACCCTGCATCCAGTTTGACGGGAACCAACTGGCTCAATGCATCGCCTCTCGGCATCGCTGCGAGAGATATGAACTCATGTATTGTCTTATGTCCAAGCCCGAGAATGGAGAGTGTTCCCTCTCTCGCCGTCTGCCCTCTGGCATACGTCACGTCAAACTTGATGTCCATCGCAGGCTTTCCGTCTTCAACCTCGAACGTCTGGTCTCCGATTGTTAGCCTGTATTTTCTTCCGAAATAGAGAGCATTAGCCATGAACCGCACCACCTATAGGCTATCGTCCGTGACTGGGATTCCCGCTTCAAGGTCGGCTATCTCACTCGCCCTATACGACATAAGCCTGAATTTCGTATTGAACTCCTCATACCACACATAGTCTTCCTCGTCGGACTTGTAAGTCTCAAACCGAATGTTGCCAATGCTATTCGTCATGTATTCGGGTATCAGCCAGCGATTTGGCATTATCCTCTTTGCACGGATAAGGTATTCCCCCTGCCGCGACACATCCACATACATCAGCCCCCTAAATGCGAAGAAGTGGAACATGAACGTCTTGCCGCTTATCGAGAAGGAAACGGTCTGGTCTTCAACTCTCTCTATGTACCTCTGCGTCATTCGAATTGTCCCCAGCGTTAGGATTGGGTCTTGTTGTGTTCCAGATACTCTATCATCGAAACCCTTATCTCCATGCCGTCGTACCTGTTGGATTCTCCAACCTCTTCGAGCGATTCTATGATCATGTTGTCTATGCTTCCTGACTTGGACTGGAACTGACAGATTATCTCGCTCAACTGGTTGCTCTTCATCTTTGCGCGAATCTTCCCGAACACGGACTTCTGCTCAACCTTGACTATCCCCGTGAACTGCACCGTGGACGGCTGCCTCACCTTGTTGTCGAACATCTGGAGCCCCTTCTCCGAAGGGGAACCGAGCATGGTGCAGTGGTTCTTCTCCGTGTAGTTCGTAGGGAAAATCTGAAGGAGAGGAACGCCCTTGATCGAGATGTAAACTGGGTTCACGCTACCCCTGCCGCCATCTGAATTGAAGTCTGACATCGTTCTCTACCTCCTTCCTGCTTTCCTATGATATGCCTATTCTAGTAAGACCCCATCGACTTAGTTACGGATACGATTGTCTCCGCCGTCTTGTCCCTTATTTCGGAAGCACCTTGTACTGTACCCTTCTTCATCCCCTCCGCATCCATCGCCTTTTCTCCCTGAATGTTCTGTGTTATCGTCTGCCCGCCCATGTTGATGGTAATGTTCTGCTCATGCGAACCCGCACCGGCGCTTGTCGCTTCCTTGGCGCTCGCAGCCGCATTTTCAGCCG
>AUXO018147452.1_pt1 | contig 20021 bp, 13 predicted proteins | sample 768731 | NCBI WGS metagenome assembly AUXO01 (sample SAMN02715735, study PRJNA202380) | gut metagenome | biome: sheep rumen | host: Ovis aries | place: New Zealand: Palmerston North
AAGAGTTGCAGGACGTGTGCCTGCAACTCTCTATGCCTAAATTCACCGCCAAACAAATGGCGCAATGGATATACGGCAAGCATGTGCGTGCCATCGATGAAATGACCAACCTCTCTAAGGCTAACCGCGAGAAGTTGGATTCGTTGTTTTGTGTGGGGTGTGCTGAACCCATAGAAACCACTCGCAGCAAGGATGGCACGATGAAGTACCTCTTCCCCACTGAGAGCGGCAAGTTTGTGGAGACTGTATATATTCCCGATGGAGACCGAGCCACCTTGTGTGTGAGCTGTCAGGTGGGTTGTAAAATGAATTGCCTTTTCTGTCAGACAGGCAAGCAGGGCTGGCAAGGCAACTTGACTGTCAGGGATATCCTCAACCAAATCTACACCGTTGACCAGCTTGTAGCCGCTGAAGGCAAGACACCGCTGAGCAACATTGTCTATATGGGTCAAGGAGAACCGCTCGACAATCTTGACAATGTACTGAAATCGACACAGATTCTAACCGCTGACTACGGCTGGGCTTGGAGTCCTCGACGCATCACGATTTCTACGGTAGGACTGAAAACAACGATGCGGCGCCTGCTGGACGAGAGCGAGTGCCATGTGGCTGTTTCACTCCACTCGCCCATTCATGAGCAGCGCTTGCAACTGATGCCTGCAGAAAAGCAATTCCCTATTAGCGACATCATTGCTTTGCTGAAGGAATACGATTGGAGCCATCAGCGACGCATCACCTTTGAATACACCATGTTTGGCGGCACCAACGACTCGACGCTTCACGCCAAGGAACTGCTGAAGCTCTTGCAAGGTTTAGACTGCCGCGTGAATCTGATACGTTGGCACCGGGTGCCAGATGTACCTCTGAAGGAGGTGGACATGGCCACCATGGAGCATTTCCGCGACTATCTGAACAATCATGGCATCACCGCCACCATCCGCGCCTCAAGAGGACAAGACATCTGGGCAGCATGCGGATTGCTAACCACAAAGAAACAACTTGAAAATCAAACGAAATGAAACTGAAACTTATCGCAATACTTTTACTGACAGCATTGGCATTCTCCGCTTGCGACGAACCAACGAATACGGGACGTCGCCGCAGAAGTGCGAGCTTGCTGACACCAGCCTCATCGGGTAACCCCTACGAAGTGATGGTAGTGGCAGACGACAGCGTGTGGACAGGCTATGCAGGCAAATCCATCCAAAACATTTTAGATAAACCTCTGAGAGGTCTTCCACAGGACGAGCCACAGTTTCACAAGAGCCACATTACAGAAAAGCACTTCGACAAGATTACAAACTTGTTCCGAAATATATTTCACATCCACATTAGCAATGAATACACCAAGGCCAAGCTGACGGTGGAGAAGGATGTACATTCCACCCCTCAGCTCATCATGACCCTCAATGCTCCCAGCCAAGTGGAAGCATCAATATATATCACGGAGCATGCCAAGGGCATTGAGAGCCTGATTACAAGCACAGAAATCAACCGCGAGGCGAATGACCTCTATTTTGAGCACAACGTGAAGTTTGCCAAGAAAGTGAAAGAGATGTTTGATTGCGAGTTCTATATTCCAGTTGACATCAAGAAAATGAAAGTGGGCGAAAACTTCATCTGGGCCAGCGACGACGGCCTTTCGTCCATACAGAATATTTGCATCTACTCCCTGCCTTATGTGAGCGAGAAGATGTTCACAAAGAAGCCCTATATAGCTTTGCGTGACACCGTGATGAAACGCAACATACCAGGCGGGCACCCCGGCATGTGGATGCAGACAAACCCCGAGTTTGTGTGGACTAAAAACATCAGCGTGAACGGCATGTATGCGATGGAAGCGCGTGGATTGTGGGAAATGCGCAACGATGCTATGGGCGGTCCCTTCGTAAGTCATTCACGCATCGACGCAAAAAATGGACGTGTCATCGTTGTGGAAGGATTTGTCTATGCGCCCGAAAAGATGAAGCGCACTATGCTTCGACGACTCGAAGCAGCATTATACACCTTAGAAACTCCAAGTGAAGACGATAATACAAAGAAAGAACATGGAAAAGATTAAAATAGGCATTACACATGGCGACATCAATGGTGTTGGCTATGAATTGATATTGAAAACGTTTGAGGCAGAGGAAATGGCATCTGTCTGCACCCCTGTTATCTACGGCTCGCCCAAAACAGCAACCTATCACCGCAAAGCACTGGAATGCCAGACAAGTTTCCAAGTGGTTGATTCTGCAGAACAGGCTAAGCATGGCCATGTCAACATGGTGAATTGCTTTGGCGAAGAAGAACTGAAGATTGACTTGGGACAGGCGACAGAAGATGCTGGAACTGCTGCACGCATCTCTTTGGACTGCGCTCTTGCCGATTTGAAGGCAGGCACAATTGATGCTTTGGTGACAGCTCCACTCAACAACAACACCATTCGTCTGGAAAATGGCGAAGCGTTCAAGGGGCAGACCTCATACATTGAGCAGCAGCTGGAAGAGGAAAGGAAAGCTTTAAAGATATTTGTCAGCAACAATCTGCGCATTGCCTTGGCGACCGACAAGATGCCTGTCAGCGAAATTCCAGCCCATATCAACAAGGAGGCTATCGCAGAGAAGCTGGTCATTCTGCATAATACGCTCAAGCGCGACTTCTTCATAGATAATCCACGCATCGCTGTTTTGGCGCTCAACCCGCGTGCGGAAGGCAAAGAAGAGCAAGAAGTGATTGCGCCAGTAGTAGATGAGCTCTTCAAGCGTGGTGTGCGCTGTGTAGGTCCCTATTCTGCAGAAGATTTCTTTGGTTCAGGTAACCATAACCATTTCGATGCCATCTTAGCCATGTATTATGACCAAGGTGTATCCGCCTTCAAGGCATGGTCTTTGGATGAAGGTGTCAACTACACAGCAGGCCTCTCCGTGCTGCGCACCGCTCCTGCTGTAGGAGTCGGCTATGAGATGGCTGGCAAGAATCAAGTGGATGAGCAAGCCTTCCGCCAAGCCATCTATATGGCTGTGGACATGGCCCAAAACAGAACCCGTTTCGATCAGGAGCGCAGCAACCCGCTGAAACGCCAGTACTTTGAAAAACGTGACGACTCCGACAAACTGAAGCTCGACCAAGTGACAGAAGAGGAAAATTAATTAGCCTGCATAGGGTCATTTTTCTCATTCAAGCAGATGAAGAATACCACTCGCAATATCTTCTTTGCCTTCGGACTCATCGCTGTTGTCGTGATGCTGTTCACATTTAAGGTGTCATTTGACCAACTGTGGCGAGATATTTGTCATGCGGGGTATTGGCTCTTTGCCATTTTGGGGCTCTGGGTGGTGCTATATATCATGAATGCTTTCACATGGCGCACCATTATCCTTGGTTCTGGCGACTGTCCCATTCCATTTTGGAAGATATTGAAACTTACCATCACAGGCTTCGCTCTCAATTATGCTACACCAGCAGGACTGATGGGGGGAGAACCTTATAAAATTCTGGAACTGAAGCCCTACATTGGTACCCAACGAGCCACCTCCAGCGTGCTCCTCTTTGCGATGATGCATATCTTCTCCCACTTTTGGTTTTGGGTTTCCAGCATTGTGGTATATGTAGCACTTGCTCTATTCGGAATTCTACCTATCGGCATAGGCATGGTGAGTGTATTGCTGTTCATGCTCTGTTTCTGTGCAGCAGGTATCTACCTCTTCATTCGTGGATATAGAAACGGGATGGTTGTCAAACTGATTCATTTCATCGGGCACATCCCGGGGTTAAAGAATTGGGTCCATACATTTTCAGAGAACCACCAAGAGGACTTGCAGAAGATCGATCAACAAATTTCAGAACTCCAGTCACAGAACCGCCGCAGTTTCTACGGAAGTTTTTTTCTTGAGTACGTGGGGCGTTTTCTTCAGAGCCTTGAAATCTACTTTATGCTGATTCTTTTCGATGCAGACACTGGCGGGAACCTTACATTCGTGTATGCCTTCCTCATTCTCTCTTTCACCAGCCTCTTTGCCAATTTGCTATTCTTCCTTCCCCTTCAGTTGGGAGGTCGCGAAGGTGGTTTTGCCATGTCTGTGGCTCAAATGGGCATGACAGCAGAAATAGGTCTCTTTGTCAGCATCATTTGTAGGGTGCGTGAACTCGTTTGGACAGCTATAGGCCTGTTACTGATGAAGGTGGGAAATGGAAACAAAAAAGCGGACTGTAAAGAATGCTGAGTAAGGAATTAAACACAGGGAATCAATCATGAAAATAGTTGGAATTAGCAGAGGAGCAGTCTATTCGCCCAACATGGCGAGTAACGATGCTGCCATCTTTACGTCGGTAGCCAATGAACTAAAATCCTTGGGACACGAAGTGGATACCATTTGTGAAAACGAGATGGTGGGTTTTGACTATACGCCCTACGACCGAGTGTTTACAATGGCACGTGACATCTACTCCCTGGTTATTTTGGAGAAGGATACAGATGTGGCAACTCAACAGAAATTCCTCAACAGCATTGACGGCATTTTGACTTGTACAAACAAAGCTTCTGTGGCCTCGCGAATGCTGGATGCCGGTATCCCCCAACCAGAATTCCTTGTGGGTGAGCAGCATCGCTTGATGTTTTGCTCTACAGAAAGCAAGGAAGACATCATTCCCCCACTCTGGCTGAAAAACTGTGATGGCAGCGCTGTGGTGCCTGAAGATGTGGTGTTCTGCCGCACTCAGGAAGATGTAAGTAAAGCACTGAAGGCTATGGAAAAGCGTGATGTGCATTTATGGATGGCACAGGAGCATCAGCGTGGTGACTTAGTGAAGTTCTATGGTGTAGAGGGCACAAACTTCTTCCATTGGCAATACGCCAGCGAGGGACACTCTAAGTTTGGGCAAGAAAAAGTGAATGGAAAAGAGAAAGGCTATGCCTTTGATGCCAGCCGTATCAAACTCTATGCCGACATGCTGGCCAAGAAACTGAGAGTGCCAGTATATGGTGGCGATGTTGTGATTGATGAAGATGGAGAATTTTGGTTTATTGACTTTAATGACTTTCCCAGTTTCTCCTCGTGTCGAGCGAGGGCTGCGGAGGCGATTGCTCAACGAATCTTGCAACGATGAAGAATACGATAGAAAAGACTTTCAAATCGGGCGATACAGAGGAGTGGCTTGATGTTGTGTGGACTCGTCCCATTGGCTATCAATGGACACGTTTCTTTAACTACTTCGACATTCATCCCAACACGGTGACCATCCTTTCGATGATTATTGGTGTCGCATCCGCTTTCTTCTTTGTGCACGGAAGTTTCCGCACAGAAGGAACAGAAGGGCTGATGTACAACATCGGCGCTGTTTTGCTATTGGCTTGGGCCAACTTCTACGACAGCGCTGATGGGCAATTAGCCCGTCTAACCGGAAAGAAGACACAATTGGGGCGTATCCTCGATGGCGCGGCTGGCGATGTATGGTTCTTGGCCATTTATCATGCACTTACCATCCGTTTCTACTTCCATCACACCCTCGAGTTCCAATGGTTAGGGATTGAAAATACTAACCACAACGCACTGATTGCCACCTTTGTGTTCTATGCCTTTGCATGGATTTCCGGCATCGGTTGTCATGCACGTCAATGCGGACTCTCCGACTATTACCGCCAAATTCACCTTTTCTTCTTGAAGGGAAAGGCTGGCAGCGAATTCGATTCATCTGTCCAACAGAAAAGAATCTACGAAGAGACACCTTGGAAGGGCAACATTTTATATAAGTTCTTTCTGCTCACCTATATCAACTATACTCATGGACAGGAGAAACAAACACCGCAGTTCCAACGTCTCAGGCAGACACTCAAAGAGAAGTATGGAGCCACGGAAAACATTCCGCAGGCATTCCGTGATGAATTCCGTCAGTTAAGCCTGCCCTTGATGAAATGGGCTAACATTCTGACATTCAACACGCGTGCCATCACACTCTATATAGCATGCCTCATTGACTTCCCGTGGTTGTATATGTTGGTGGAACTCACGTTGTTCACTTGGCTATATCTCTATATGCGTCACACGCATGAAAGTTTTTGTAAACAACTGAACAGTAAATTGTAACAGATTCATGATTCAAGGCATCATATTCGACTACGGAGGCACGATTGACACAAACGCCATGCATTGGAGCGAGGTGTTGTGGATGGGTTACGAACATGTCGGCATTCCTATATCCAAAGAAGATTTCCGCCATAGTTACGTGGTTGCAGAGCGTGCCTTGGCCAAACATCCCTATATCCAACCTCACCACAACTTTCTCGACCTGCTCATCATCAAGTGCGACCTAGAGACGAAAGACTTGGTGAAACGTGGTATTTGGAAGGTAGATGAAACTACAAGAAAGAATCAGAGTGATGCAGTAGCCCACTACTGCTATCAACATGTGCTACAAATACTACAAATCAGCCGTCCCGTCATCGCCCAATTGGCACAGCACTACCCGTTGGTACTGGTTAGCAACTTCTATGGCAACATCGAAACTATCCTCAAGGACTTCCAGCTGGAATATTTTCAGCACATCGTGGAGAGTGCTGTAGTCGGAGTACGCAAACCTGACCCTCAAATATTCCAGTTGGGTGTAGAGGCCCTCCGCCAAGTGACGGGAAAGACTCCAGAAGAACTTCCCGCAGAGGACATTATTGTCGTAGGTGACAGTTACTCAAAAGACATTCTCCCGGCTACAGCTATTGGTTGTCAGACCGTGTGGCTGAAAGGGCTGGGATGGAATGAGGAAAAGGTTGATGAATCAGTTCCCACTTACACTCTCTATAATATAAAGGACTTGCCAGCAACTATCATTCAGAAATGAGAACACGTTTGACGGGATTTGGGGTGATGCTATTTGTACTGTTATGTACATATATGACAACACATGCGCAGGTGACAGGCAAGGTCATAGACAGCAAGTCACGTGAGCCGCTCGACTATGTGAACGTGTACTACGAGGGTAAGAATGTGGGGGTGCAGACGGAGGAAGACGGTAGCTTCGTCATCAAAGAAGACAGCACGTGGAGGGTGTTGACAATTGCGTCGATGGGATACCAGACACAGACGTTCAAGCTGAAAGAGTTCGGAAAGAATAAAGACCTAACCATCAAGCTGGTACCCGACACAAAAACGCTGTCTGGCGTAACTGTGTCAGCAAAGAAAGGCAAATACAGCCGCAAGAACAACCCTGCTGTAGAGTTGATGAAGAAAGTGATTGCCAACAAGCGACAGAGTGATCTCCGCTCCAAAGACTATTTCACTTATACCAAGTATGAGAAAATGACGTTCTCGCTGAACGAAGTGAGTGATAAGGTGTTTGAAGAGAATGAATACAAGCGTTTTGCTTTCATGAAAGACCATGTGGAGCGCTCTCCGCAGACAGGCAAACTGATCTTGCCACTAACTGTAGACGAAACGCTTTCGGAAGTGTATTATCGGAAAGACCCTCAATCGGAAAAACAAGTCATCAAAGGGGAAAGCAATAAAGGTGTATCAGAACTCGTCAATTCAGGCGAGATCTTCACAACAACGCTGAAGGATGTCTTCACAGATGTCAACATCTATGACAATGAGTGCCGCCTGCTACAGTTCCCTTTCCGCTCACCTATTGCAGACAATGCCATTTCTTTCTATCGCTACTACCTGCAAGATACCATTTACATGGAGAAGGATAAAGTGGTTGACGTAGGTTTTCTACCTAACAATCAGCAGGATTTCGGATTCTCCGGCCACTTGTACATCCTTCTCACCCCAGACTCTACATACCAAGTTCGCCGTGTGGAGCTCACTTTGCCGCGTCGCAGCGACGTGAACTTTGTAGAGAATATGATGATAGCTCAAGATTTCACCGAACTCGAGACGGGCGAGCGCATCACTTCCACCAACGACATGCTGGTAGAGCTGCAACTGACCAAATGGCTTGGAAAGTTTCAGGTGCAGCGTGTCACTCGTATGTCAGACGTATCTTTCGAGCCTATTCCTCGTTCCCTCTTCAAACACATCAAGGGCAATGTGTTCAGGGAGCCAGATGCATCCATGCATGATGACTCTTACTGGAACGACTTCCGGCAAGTGAAACTCACCTCTTCGGAGAGCAAGATGGACAGTTTTTTGGATAGGCTCACCCACATCAAAGGATTCAAATACGTGCTGTTCGGATTCAAGGCACTGGTGGAAAACTTTGTGGAGACTGGTGACTCAATCCACCCCAGCAAAATAGATATTGGCCCTGTCAACACCATCATTTCTGCAAACCATTACGATGGTCTTCGTCTACGTGCTTCAGCTCTCACTACAGCCCATCTGTCGCCACATCTCTTTGCTAATGGCTATACATCTTACGGCACAAAAACTCATCATGTATATTGGAAGGGACAACTCACCTACTCTTTCAACAAAAAAGCATACTTGCCACGTGAGTTCCCGCAGCATAATCTAAGTGTGTATTGGTGGGACGATGTCATGTCACCTTATGACCGGTATGTGCCAACAGACAAAGACAATATGTTTACCGCACTGCATGCGTCAAAAGTGGACCAATACAACCATATCCGCGAACTGCATATTGACTATACCCGCGAATGGGAACAAGGCATAAAGTTCAATGCCCAGTTCACCAGCACCAGAAGCCATCCTGTTGACGCACTTTTTTATCAGCGCCTAAATGGTGCAGGGACTCCCACAAACGACCCTGCGAAATGGCTTTCAGGCATCACCACCTCTGAGTTCAAGGTTTGTGTGTCGTATGAGCCCAACGTCACCTACATCAACACCAAGCAGCGCCGTGTGAAAGTGAACCACGATGCCCCCATCCTCTCTCTCAGTTACACGCGTGGAATTGACGGTTTCCTGGGTGGGCAATACAACTATAACATCACTGAATTAGGGCTATACAAACGTTTGTATCTAAGGCAATTCGGAAAGCTCGATCTCGATGCCAAAGCTGGAGCACAATGGAGCAAGGTGCCTTTCCCTCTGCTGATACACCCAGCAGTAAACACCTCCTATATTATTGAAGACAATACTTTTTACTTGTTGTCCAACCTGGAATTTCTCAACGATCGCTACGCCTCGCTAATGGCAGAATGGGACCTCAACGGATGGCTCTTCAACCGCATTCCATTGCTTAAACGACTGAAATGGCGCGAGTGTGTGGGCATTAATGTGCTGTGGGGACAACTGACTAGCAAGAACAACCCGGCCTCACTTGACTACACAGACCCCGACTTGTTCTATTTTCCGGGACACTTCCGGGCTGATGGCACATACGAACAAAACACAGTACGTATGGATGAGAAAAAGCCCTATGCGGAATGGAGAATTGGCATCCACAACATTTTCAAGCTCATTGAAATAGATTATGTTCGACGCATTACTTATTTAGATGACCCCAACACAAACAAATGGGGCATCCGCTTCAAGGTTCGAATGACCTTTTGACGGATGCCTCTTAGGCTCGTTGAGCATTTAGCTTGAGGAAGTCAAATCATTTGCTTTTTTTGCTGACAGGCACATCTGTCATATCGCCAACAATGAAGATTCTTGTCATCTCTTCTTTGCTATTGGTGAAAATTTGGATGCTCTTCTTGAAACGTGCAGGCATCTTGTTAGAACCATCATAAGTGACTTTTATTTCACCTGATGCACCAGGAGCAATAAAGTCCTTGGGGTATTCAGCCACGGTGCAGCCGCACGAAGCATGTACCTGAGTAATAACCAGTTTTGCATTGCCCACATTGGTGAATTTAAACACGCATTTCTGTATAGGATTATCCATTGAGAAAGTGCCAAAGTCTATAGTAGTCTTCTCAAACTTGATTTGCGGGTATTTCTTGGCCTGCACGTTCAGCGATAAAGCAATCATCGCGATGAATAGTAAAAGTTTTGTTTTCATATTGTGTTGTTTTGTTGATTTTTGACGCAAAGGTAGGAAAAAACTATTGACTCCTGTCGCCAAACTCCCTTTTTTTCTGTATCTTTGCACGGTTTTTTGTATATTTTAAGAATCAACAATAAAAGAACAAAATAGAAATGAACAAAAACACATTGACAGGCTTGGCCCTTATGGTGCTGGTGATGATAGGTTTCTCCACCTATGAGAACTATGCGCGTCGCAATCAGGCAGAGGAAATTCGTGTGCTGGATTCCATTGCTAACGTAGAGGCGAAGAAAGAGGCGAAGCTGGAAAAGAAAAAGCAAGAAAAGCTGGCGGCAGAAGCAACTGACACCTTAAACCCGCTTTTCGAAGCGCGTCAGGGCACTGCCGGCACAACCATCATTGAGAACGAGCTACTGAAAGTGACACTCACCAACAAGGGTGGACAGTTGCAGAAAGTAGAATTAAAGGACGAGGCCTACAAGAGCCGCCAAGGTGGTCATGTAGTTCTTTTCGACGCGAAAGACCAAAACATGCGCATGATGTTGGATGGCAAGACTTCCAACATTGTGACAGACGAACTTTATTTTCAGCCCACCGACATCAAGAAAAATGGTGTGACCATGCACCTGCCTGTAGGAAAAGGTTCCATTGACATTATCTATTCTCTAAAGCCTAACGCCTATCTTCTGGACATGGACGTGAAGGCCAACGGACTGGAAGGCTTTTTCCCCTCCAAGACCAACTCCATGCAGTTGGAATGGACTGAAGACATGAAGCAGCAGGAGAAGGGCTATGACTTCGAGAACCGCTACTCCACCATCACTTATCGCGATGTGGATGGCGATACCCACGAGCTCTCTGCAAGCGGAGGCAACACCGAAGAAGACGAGTTTGAAGAGAAAATCAAGTGGATTACCTACAAAACTCAATTCTTCAGCCAGATACTCATTGCCGAGCAGCCTTTGGAAGTCAGCGCCATGTCTTCAGAGTACTTGAACGAAGGTTCGGGCTACTTAAAGACCTACAAGACGACAATGACAGCAGACTTTGACACCAAGGGTATCAAGCCTACCAGCTTCCATCTTTACCTTGGCCCCAACAAGTTCTCCACGCTGAAGGAGAATGAAGAACTGCTGAACGCAGGTGATGACCTTGACCTTCAGTCACTGGTCTATATGGGTTGGCCTATCATCAAATGGATAAACCGCTTCTTCTTCCTCTATGCCTTCGACTTCCTCACAGGCCTGGGCCTGAACATGGGCATCGTGCTTGTATTGCTCACCCTTATCGTGAAGTTCCTCGTCTTCCCGCTGATGAAGAAGAGCTACATCGCCTCTGCCAACATGCGCGTGCTACGCCCTAAGATGGAGGAAATCAACGCCAAGTATCCCAAGAAAGAGGATGCTATATTGAAACAGCAGGAAGTGATGAAGTTCTACAGCGAGTACGGCGTAAGCCCTATGGGAGGATGCCTCCCCATGCTGATTCAGATGCCAATCTGGATTGCACTGTTCAACTTCATTCCCAACTACATTGAGATGCGCGGTCAATCATTCCTATGGGCTGATGACCTTTCTACATATGATGACATCATTAACTGGGGTTTCCATATCTGGGGCATTGGCGACCACCTGTCTTTATTCTGCATCCTATGGTGTCTCTCCACAGTGTTCAACTCTGTCATCACACAGCGCCAGCAGTCTTACGCCATGACAGACGAACAGCAGCAGCAAATGAAAATGATGAAGTGGATGACCTACTTGATGCCACTCATTTTCTTCTTCTCGTTCAACAGCTACAGCGCAGGCCTGAACTGGTATTACTTCATCTCCGGCCTCGTAAGCATTATCATGATGTGGTTCTTGCGCAAGACAACCGATGATGCTGAATTGCTCCGCAAGCTCGAGCGCCGTCATGCAGAACGCAAAGCAAGTGCTGGCGACAAAAAGAAGACATCCAGCATCATGGAGCGTCTGCAAGCCATGCAGGAAAAGCAAATGGAAATTTTGAAGCAGCAACAAGAAAGAAATAATCAAAAATAAGACAGACACTATGGCACAACATGGACATCCCAAAGGCCTCTACCTCCTCTTTGTGACAGAGATGGCAGAGCGCTTTAGTTACTATGGCATGAGAGCGCTCTTTGTGCTCTACCTTGTGGCGGCCTTCTTCAATAGTGCTGACGCAAGTCAAATATATGGATCCTACACAGGACTCGTTTACCTCACTCCCCTTTTGGGCGGCTATATCGCTGACCGCTATTGGGGCAATCGACGCAGCATCATTGTAGGCGGCATCGTCATGGCGATAGGCCAATTCCTCATGTTCGCCTCTGCATGCGTTGTACAGCAAAGCATCTTTACAGACCCCGCAGCAGGAGGTGTCATCAGCAACCAAGTCAACAATGGGCTGGCATTGACCCTGATGTTTATAGGTCTTGGAGCCCTCATCATTGGCAATGGCTTCTTCAAGCCTAACATCTCCACAATGGTGGGAGACCTCTACGCTCCACAAGATCATCGCAAAGACTCCGCCTTCACCATCTTCTACATGGGCATCAACACAGGCGCGCTCATTGCTCCGTTGGTTTGCGGCTCCGTAGCATCGAATGGAAACTGGATGAACCCTGGAGCATTCAAGTGGGGCTTCTTCTGTGCAGGCGTAGCCATGATCCTCTCTGTCGTGGTATTTATGTTAGGTAAAAAGAAATACCTCAACACCCCCGAAGGCCTTGCCATTGGCCTACCCCCATCAAAGAGTCCTCTGATGCATCTGAAAGACTTGAAAAAGGAACAGGAACACGCTGCTCAACATGTTGAGAAAGTCAAGAATTCTCCACTACGCCTGTGGGGATGTTTAATTGGCGCCATCGTGCTGTTTGTGGTGTTCTCTCTCGAAGTGGATAATTTCAATGACTACATCTCCGCAGCCATCTATGCTATCTCTATCGCTCTGCCCATCTTCATCATCACAGACAAGGGACTCTCAAATGTGGAGAAGCAGCGCATCGGCGTTATCTACATCATCGCCGTGTTTGTCATCTTCTTCTGGAGTGCTTTTGAACAGGCCGGTTCGTCATTAACCATCTTTGCCGACCAACAATGCGACCGTACCATCGGCAATTGGGAAATGCCAACCACATGGTTCCAGTCCATCAATCCTATTGTCGTCGTTGCCTTTGCGCCAATCATGGCCACCCTTTGGGAAACGCTTGCCAAGCACAAGATGGAACCTGCATCACCCGTCAAACAAGCCATCGGTTTGCTCCTTTTGGCGATAGGCTACGCTATTATCGCCTTTGGCACCAACGGATTGGCAGATGGCCAGAAGGCATCCATGTGGTGGTTGTTCGCATTGTATTTCATCCATACCATTGGTGAACTTTCACTTTCGCCTATAGGTTTATCAATGGTAAACAAGCTCTCCCCCATCCACCTTGCATCACTCCTGATGGGTGTGTGGTTCATGAGCAATGCTGCCAGCAACATCCTTGCAGGAAAACTGGCAACCCTCCTCCCCACAGCAGAACAGCCCGTTCACTCTTTCCTCGGTTTCCAAATCACAAATCTCACCGACTTCTTCACCCTCTTTGCCGTCATGGCTGGAGCAGCTGCAGTCCTTCTATTCTGCCTCTGCCCACTGCTAAAGAAGATGATGAAAGGAGTAGAATAATATACCGCAACAACTTCCAACCAACATATCAAAGAGCTGTATCCAACGATGCAGCTCCTTGTTTTTTCTTTATCTGCCAGGTATTAATATTCATAAAGAAAGCTGAAGTCCTCGCAAGCAAAAGCGGGGACGAAGTGGCTATCAGAGAATCGTTTTTTGTACCATAAAGCTATATGGCTTCATTTAATGGTAATTATTTTTAATTTCGACTCTAATTATCATTAATGTTCAATTGACTATGAGTCTGATGCATTAACATAGTGAACCCCAGAAGCTTTCTATCTAACTTCTGGGGCTCACTTCATTTTGAGACAATCTCTTATTGCTGATAATGTCAAACTATTTTATCGGATGAAGAGTAATTCGCGATATTTTGGCAATGGCCATGCCTCGTCGTCAACGATGGTTTCAAGCTTGTCAACATGATAGCGTATCTCTTCGAGAAGAGGTGCCACGGTGTCATGATAGGCAATAGCCTTCTCTCGCTCTGACTCAATGCGATTGGCAACCTTGCGAGCTTCCACCATCTTTTCCACGTTCTCGATAATGAATGATTCGTGGTCTGAAATCTTCTCGATAAGGTGAAGGTTTTCTTTCGATATCTTTTGGGATTTCTCTGCAGGGAAAATGTCTTGCACTTTGTGCACATTGTCAATCAAAACCGACTGATATTTAGTGACTACAGGAATGATGTGGTTAAGACAGAGATCACCGAAAATACGTGATTCTATTTGTATCTTCTTCGTATAGGTTTCCCACTTGATTTCATTGCGTGCTTCGAGTTCCAAGCGTGTCATCACATGAGTGCTCTCAAACATCTTGACGGAAGATTCTTTAAGATAGTTGTCAAACACGAGAGGAGCTGAGGTCTCGCAGTCAAGTCCACGTTTTGCAGCTTCTTCTTTCCATTCATCGCTATAGCCGTTGCCATTGAAGATAATGGGCTTGATGTGCTTAATATCCTCACGCACCACTTTCAGAATTGCAGATTCCTTGGATTCTCCTTTTGCGATGAGTGCATCAACCCGCTCCTTGAAATGGTTCAAGGCTTCAGCCATAGCAGAGTTGAGCAGAAGCATGGCTGAGGCGCAGTTAGCCTCACTTCCCACAGCACGGAACTCAAAGCGGTTTCCTGTAAAGGCGAAAGGTGAGGTGCGATTGCGGTCAGTATTGTCAATGAGAAGTTCTGGCACAGATGGCAAGTCCAGTTTGAATGCAGTCTTGCCTGCTACCGAAAGGTCATTGTCATCCGCTTGCTCTACGTGCTCGAGCAGGTCTGTCACGGTCTTCCCAAGGAAAGAAGATATGATGGCAGGAGGTGCTTCATTGGCTCCTAAACGATGTGCGTTAGTAGCGCTCATGATGGAAGCTTTCAGCAGTCCATTGTGGTCATATACAGCCTTGAGGGTTTCGACTGTGAACACCACAAAGCGCAAATTGTCCATAGCTGTCTTGCCTGGCGCATGCAACAGCGTCCCCTTGTCTGTAGCCAAAGACCAATTGCAGTGCTTGCCTGATCCATTCACACCCTTGAAAGGCTTTTCGTGCAAGAGGCAGCGGAAGCCATGCTTGCGTGCCACACGGCGCATGATAGCCATCATGAGCATGTTGTGGTCAACAGCAAGGTTTGTCTCCTCAAAGATCGGAGCCAACTCAAATTGGTTAGGTGCGACCTCGTTGTGACGAGTCTTGCAGGGGATGCCTAACTGAAGAGCCTGTATCTCTATATCCTTCATAAATTCCTCTACGCGGGCAGGGATAGAACCGAAGTAATGGTCATCCATTTGCTGGTTCTTGGCAGAGTCATGCCCCATCAAGGTGCGCCCTGTCATCACAAGATCTGGGCGTGCCGCGAAGAGCGATTCGTCCACTAGGAAATATTCTTGTTCCCAACCGAGGTTGGAGATAACTTTCTTCACATCGGGATAGAAATACTGAGCCACAGCAGTGGCAGCCAAATCGACAGCATGAAGAGATTTCTTAAGTGGCACCTTGTAGTCGAGGGCTTCACCTGTATAAGAGATGAAGATGGTAGGAATCATAAGCGTGTCACCAATGATAAAGACAGGCGATGTAGGGTCCCATGCAGAGTAACCACGTGCCTCGAAAGTAGAGCGGATACCGCCAGAAGGGAAAGAACTGGCATCAGGTTCTTGCTGCACAAGGAGTTTGCCCTCAAACTCTTCCACCATTCCGCCCTTGCCGTCGTGCTCCACAAATCCGTCGTGCTTCTGGGCAGTTCCTTCCGTAAGAGGCTGGAACCAGTGGGTGTAATGAGTAACGCCATTCTCGATGGCCCAGGTCTTGATGCCTTGTGCCACTGCATCGGCAATAGCACGGTCAAACGGCGCACCGTTATCAATGACATCACACATTTGTTTATAGACGTTTGCTGGCAGATATTTATACATCTTCTCCTTGTTGAAGACATATTTGCCAAAATACTCGCTGGGGCGTTCCTCTGGTTGTTCCACATATACGGGAGCACGCATAAACGCCTCGTCCACAACCTTAAATCTAAGTCTTGCAGCCATAATCTGATGTCTGTTTTTTAAATTTGGGCACAAAGGTAAAACATTTTCGCAAGAAATCATTGCTGATAAGAAACAAAATCCCTAATTTTGTGATGTCAAAGCCTGATTCGTAGTAAATAACAATAACAAAACAATCATCCCAAACCGAAAACATATGAAAAAATTATTACTTCTTGCAGCCATCACACTCGGCTGCGTCCATGCGTCAGCACAAGAAACCCTCACGCTGAACACCTATAAGGGAACTGACCTTTCGAAGTATGCGGGAAAAATCATGAATGTGTCAGTCAATCGCTACATCTTCAACGGATGGAACACCATTTCACTTCCCTTCTCCATGACGAAGGATGAAGTGGACGCCACTTTCGGAACCGATTGCAGTTTGGAGAAGCTTGTGGGCGTGGAGAATGACGGCCAGAAGGTAAAACTGAATTTCCAGAACTGCAAGGAAGAAGGCATCAAGGCCAATGTTCCCTACATATTATATTATACAGGCGAGACGGGCAGCATCAAATTCTCTGCCGAAAACGTGCTCATCGTTGACGGAGTCTCCGAGGTTACATTCACCGCAGAAGGGACTGGTGAGACAGTTACTATGGGAACAGCCAAACAGCAAACGGCAGCACAGGGGCTCTATGGCATCCTGGCGGTGGACAATACAGATGCAGCTTTTGTAAATGTTGACCAAAGCAGCAATGGATTTTATGCCACACGTTGCTTCGTTCGGCTCTCTGGAGGCAATTCCAAATTACTCTCCACCAACCACCTCACAGGCAAAGAAGAAGGAACCACGTCGCTCAAAGGCCTTGTGGCTCCAGGTGAACGAGTAGATGTTTTTAATGTATCAGGCGTAAAAGTGGCTAGCCAAATTACCGAAGCCGACATCAACAGGTTGCAGAAAGGCGCATATGTAGTAAAAGGCAAAACCTTCCTAGTGCAATAATCCGTGCCTGACAATAGGATTACAGCAATAGAATCTGCATAAAAGGGAGAAAAAATCAGCGAACCATCGATTTTTTTCCCTTTTTCTTTGGCTGTTAATGAAAAAAGTCATTACTTTGCAGTCGAAACAACAAAACAACGAACTTATCAAACCAAAAGGATAAGAAGACAAAACAATGACAACGCTGTTTAACGCATATTGGTGGTGGCGTAACTTGGGATTCAAAAAATCGTAAGTCACATGGTCACACCCCTATGCAAAGACAAACATAAAGCATAGCAAAAAAAGAGCCTATCGTACTTGCGATAGGCTCTTTTTCTTGTCTTAGGCATAAATGTAGTTGACGTTGAAAGGGAGTTAAAGTAAAAGTCGAAGTTGAAGGGAAATAAAAGGAGAAATGAATCCCCCCATGAGACTTCTAAAGATTAAGTACATTAAAAACATCATCAATAATATGACTTATCAAGTAGATGAAAATGGCTTCTACGGACAATTCGGAGGGGCTTACATTCCAGAGATTCTCTACAAGACCGTGGAGGACCTGAAGAAGGCTTACCTTCCCATTCTGGAGAGTGAAGAGTTCAAGCACGAGTATCATGCTCTGCTAAAGGATTATGTGGGACGTCCTTCCCCACTCTATTACGCCAAGCGCATGAGTGAGAAATATGGATGCCAGCTGTACCTGAAGCGTGAGGATCTGAACCACACGGGTGCACACAAAATCAACAATGCTCTGGGACAGATTCTCTTGGCGAAGAAGATGGGCAAGAAGCGCATCATTGCTGAGACGGGAGCTGGTCAGCACGGTGTGGCTACGGCTACAGCATGTGCGCTGATGGATATGCCCTGCACGGTGTATCAGGGAGCGCTTGATGTGCAGCGTCAGCACGTCAACGTAGAGCGTATGAAGATGCTGGGAGCTACTGTTGTGCCCGTGGAGAGCGGCAACAAAACGCTGAAAGATGCCACCAACGAGGCTATCCGCGACTGGTGCTGTCATCCTGCCGACACCTTCTACATCATCGGCAGCACCGTAGGCCCACACCCTTATCCCGACATGGTGGCTCGTCTGCAGTCAGTCATTTCAGAAGAAATCAAATGGCAGTTGCAGGAGAAGATTGGACGCGACTACCCTGACTACCTGATGGCTTGTGTGGGTGGAGGCTCTAACGCAGCAGGCACCATTTATCATTACATCAACGACGAACGTGTGAAGATTATCTTGGGCGAAGCTGGAGGCCTCGGCATAGAAACAGGTCAGACAGCTGCCAGCATGCAAGTGGGCACCGTAGGCATTCTGCATGGCAGCCGCATCAAACTGATGCAGACAGAGGATGGCCAAATCATCGAGCCTTATTCCATCTCTGCGGGTCTTGATTATCCAGGCACAGGCCCTATCCATTGCAACCTCTATGAGACAGGACGTGCCCAGGTACTTCCTGCCAACGACGACGAAGCGCTTCGTGCTGCCTTTGAGTTGACACGCATGGAAGGCATCATCCCAGCCCTCGAGAGTGCTCATGCCTTGGCTCTGCTTCCAAAAGTGAAAGACCAGTTCTCAAAAGACTCTGTAGTGGTGCTCACCGTTAGCGGAAGAGGCGACAAAGACTTGGACACGTATCTGAAACATCAAGTATAGCGCTAACACATGAACGGCATACCTTGTGACGGAATCCACTTGCACCAACAAGCAGAAGCAGGATTATTCCGCAAGGAAATTCGTTCATAAGTTTGGAACAATTATTCATAACTTGCGAACAATTATTCATAAGTTACGAATAAGTAGCCACGACATCAAACAACAAATAACACAACAACCAATATGTATAACTATCACACCGCCTCCAAAAAGATTCTTGGCGACCTCAACACTCCAGTAAGTGTTTATCTCCGTGTACGCGACGCCTATCCACAAAGCGCGCTGATGGAATGTTCCGACTATCACGACGGAAAGAATTCACGTTCATTCATCTGCCTTCACCCCATTGGCAGCGTGTCTGTAGAGCACGGTGTGGGCGTGATGAAGTTTCCTAATGGAGAGGAGAAACGCACTCCTATTGCAAATGCAGACGATACGGCACAGCTCATCAATGGCTTTCTCAACAGTTTTCATATTGAAGGAGCAAACAAAGGCGACTGTGGCCTCTTTGGCTACACCACCTTCAATGCAGTTCGCTATTTCGAACACATCGACGTGAAGGATGAGACACAGACAGAGAACGATGCCCCCGACTTGCTTTATATTCTCTATAAGGACTATATCATCTTTGACCACTTCAAGAACGAGGTGACACTCATCGAGCTGCTGGCCGATGGCGAGGAAGATGACCTCGACAAGCTGGAGCACGACGTGAATAGCCGTCCCTTCCAGCAATATGGTTTCCACCCAGTAGGCAACTACACATCGACACTCACAGACGACGAGCACCGTGAGAATATTCGTCGTGGCATTCAGCATTGCCTGCGTGGCGATGTGTTCCAGATTGTGCTTTCACGCCGTTTCAAGCAGAAGTATGAAGGCGACGACTTCAAGCTTTACCGCGCACTCCGCACCATCAATCCTTCTCCATACCTCTTCTACATGGACTTCGGAGGATTCCGCATTTTCGGTTCCTCGCCCGAAACCCACTGCCGTGTGGAGCGGCTCTCATCCGGCAACACAGCCTTCAAAGCCTACATTGACCCCATTGCAGGCACCACCAAACGTACTGGTGACCCAGAGCAGGACCGCCAGAACGCACTCTATCTGAAGAACGACCCGAAGGAAAATGCTGAGCACGTGATGCTGGTAGACCTTGCCCGCAATGACCTCAGCCGCAACTGCCACGATGTGCAGGTAGATTTCTACAAGGACATGCAGTTCTACAGCCACGTCATTCACCTCGTATCGCGTGTGAGCGGCACGCTCAACGAAGGAGCCGACCCCGTGAAGACCTTCATCGACACCTTCCCTGCCGGCACCCTGTCGGGAGCTCCCAAAGTGCGCGCCATGCAGCTCA
>AUXO016687098.1_pt1 | contig 20018 bp, 20 predicted proteins | sample 768731 | NCBI WGS metagenome assembly AUXO01 (sample SAMN02715735, study PRJNA202380) | gut metagenome | biome: sheep rumen | host: Ovis aries | place: New Zealand: Palmerston North
AGGCTGGGCAGCGTCTGGACCGCTTGCTTATGACTGCTGTTCCCGACCAGTCCCGGACCTATATCCAGACCCTCATCGACGACGGATATGTTACAATAAAAGGGAAGAAAGTCAAGCGCAGCCTTAAGCCCGATATGGGAAGCAGCATCCTCGTTCAGATTCCCAAACCCAGAGACCTGGACGTCCTGCCCGAGAAAATGGATCTCGATATCCTCTATGAGGACGATGATCTGCTGATCGTCAATAAACCCAAGGGTATGACGGTTCATCCCGCGCCTGGGGTAAACCGGCATACCCTGGTCAATGGAATTCTCTACCACTGCAGAGACCAGCTGTCCGGCATCAATGGGGTCTTGCGGCCGGGCATTGTCCACCGCATCGATAAAAATACGACGGGTGCCCTCATCGTCTGTAAGAACGATTCTTCTCACCGCAAGATCGCCGACCAGCTCAAGGTCCATTCGATCACCCGCAAGTACCGGGGCGTTGTCATCGGCAACCTGCCGGATGATGTCGGCACCATTGAAGGGAATATCGGGCGCAGCCCCCGGGACCGGAAGAAGATGGCGGTCCTGAAGGAGGGCGGCAAACCCGCTGTCACCCATTACCGGGTCTTAAGGCGCTATGGGACCTATACCTACTGCGAATTTACGCTGGAAACCGGCAGGACCCATCAGATCCGGGTCCACATGGCTTCCATCGGGCATCCCCTCCTGGGAGATGACCTGTACGGTCCCAAGCGGTGCCCGTTTCATCTGGAGGGGCAGACGCTGCATGCCATGACGATCGGTTTTATCCATCCGACGTCAGGGGAATACGTGGAATACAGCGCCCCCCTGCCGGCTTATTTTCAAAAACTCTTAAACAAACTGGAAGGAGGTATCCATTATGAATGAATCCAAAGCGATTGTCACCATCGGCCGTCAGACGGGGTCCGGAGGCAGGGAGATCGGTCAGAGGCTGGCTGAGGCTCTGAAGATCCCCTTTTATGACAGGGAGCTTCTGGTCAGGGCAGCCAAGGAGAGCGGTATGGACGAAGCCATCTTTGACAATCACGATGAGCAGCCGTCTAAGAGCCTTCTCTATTCCATGGCTATGGGGACCTTCTCCTTCGGCTTTCCGCAGACGTCCTACCAGGATATGCCCTTTGACCACAAGGTCTTCCTTGCCCAGTTCGACGCCATTCAGAAAATAGCGGAAGAGGGACCCTGCGTCATCGTCGGCCGCTGCGCCGACTACGCCCTTGAGGAAAACCCCAACCTGCTTTCGGTCTTTATTTTGGGAAATGAAGAGGACCGGGTGCGGCGGATCGCGGCAAGGCGGGAACTAAGTCCGGAGAAGGCGAAAGATTTTATCCGCAGAAATGACAAGCGCCGGTCTGCCTACTACGACTATTACGCCAACAAGAAGTGGGGCGCTTCCGGCAGCTATGATATGTGCCTCAACAGCTCCGTCTTTGGCATCAAGGGCTGTATCGAACTCATTAAAGAGGCTCTTTTGTGCAAAAAATGAATGGGACTGGGGCGGGGGACGAAACCGAAAAGGAAGCCTTAAGTGGCTTAAGAGAGGACCTATGAACAAGAAGAAACAGAAAAATCCATACCTGCAGATCGGAATGACCGCCTTTTTCGTTCTTGCTGCCAGCATGCTCTTTTATTTTCTTCTTTTTCGGACCTCGACCATCCGACTCGGCTTAAAGAAATTTTTCGAGGTCGTCAATCCCATTCTCTATGGCTTTGTCATCGCCTATCTGCTGGATCCCCAGATGACCTTCCTCGAAAATATCATTTACCGGATCATGAAAAAGCTCAAGGTTAAGCCAGGCAAACGGGCGCGCAAGGTTGTCCGGATCATCTGTGCCTTTGCCGCCATCCTCATTGCCATCCTGATTATCTACGCCCTGCTTGCTATGGTCGTGCCGGAGCTCATCACCAGCATCCGGAACATCATCATCAATATCCCGGTCTATCAGAGAAATATCAATTCCTTTATCCGGGAAAACTTCCACAATCCCGAGGCTGACACCAGGACAGCCTCGGCGATCAATGATGCCTTAAATTATCTGTCCAACTGGGCAAATCACAACCTGCTGCCGGTCTTAAATGATATGGCGGACACCCTGCCCAAGCGGATCGTAAACTTCATCACCTTCCTTAAGAATATCTTTCTGGGTACGATTGTATCCGTCTATGTCCTGGTGGCAAAGGAGGTTCTGCTTGCCCGCTTTAAAAGGATCCTCTATGCTTTTTTGCCGACCCAATCAGCCAACCGGGCACTTTTAAATCTGCGTTTTGTCGATGAAAAATTCGGTGGTTTCCTTATCGGCAAAGTGATTGATTCCGCCATTATAGGGGTGATCTGCTATGTCGTTTTAAAGATCATGAATATGCCGTTCACCATGCTGATCTCCGTTATCGTTGGTGTGACCAATATCATTCCATTTTTCGGTCCTTTTATCGGAGCGGTTCCCTCTGCGGTTCTGATTTTTGTAGTCAACCCGATCCAGACCCTCTACTTCATCATCTTTATCATCATTTTGCAGCAATTCGACGGGAACCTGCTGGGCCCCAGAATCCTCGGCAGTTCCGTCGGTGTCTCCAGTTTCATGGTCATCGTCGCCATCCTTTTGGGCGGCGGCTTCTTCGGAGTCGGAGGCATGGTCTTAGGGGTTCCGATCTGTGCGATCTTAGGTGCAGTCATCCAGGAGCAGATCCTAAGGCGCATGAAGACCAAGGACCTGCCCGGAGACCTGGAATCCTACAATCATGTCGAGCGAATCAATCCCCGGACCCACGAGATCGTCCCCAAGCAGGAGGAGCGGTCAGCGCACAGCCTCTATGACGCCATTAAATACCGCAAGTCCGATATCCGGGAGTTTGACCTGCCGATTGAAAATCATCCCTGGGACCTGACCATGGAAGAGGTCCTTGCGCGCGACGCCAAGATAAACGGGGAGGAGATGGAGGAAGCGGAAGAGGGGAAGAAGGAAGATAAAGAGACGGAAGAAAGAAAAAAGGATGGAAGCGGATCGCAATGTCGTCATCAGCCTTGAGAGATACAATGAAATGGAAAAAGAGCTGAGAAACACAAAGTATCTTGAAAAATTAGCGAAGGCATATAATCAGCTTCAGACAGGAGAGGGAAGAGTCCATGATTTGATTGAAACAGAGGATTGAGTTAATGGAAAAAGTTTGGTCAGATGAGGCAGGGGATGACTATCTATACTGGCAATCTCAAGACCGAAAAACAATTTAAGAAGGTCAATACTCTTATCAAAGAAAATGCTAGTTGATAAGCTGAAACAAGAACTTTCATACTCTCTACAGGAGAGCTATAACAAAATACTGTTTCCGGCGCTGGAGAAAGCGCTTAGAGAAGTGCCTTAAAATAGATCGCTATGTGTCCCCGTTCTGGTCAGATATAAGATCAGCTCATCATCTGATACCTCATAGATCAAAATCCAATCGGGAGTGATATGACATTCCCTACACCCTTTATAGTTTCCGCTTAGATTATGGTCCTTATTCTTTTGTGGCAACGGCTCTCCGTTCGCCAGAAGCTTCAGAATATCGGTCAGCAAAGATAGGTCATATCCTCGCTTCTTCATGCGTTTTAAATCTTTTTGAAATTTTATCGATGGTCTGATTTTATACATCGAGCAAATCCCTCATCATTTCGTCCACATTATCATAGGTCTTACCGAGTGATGGATCAGCTTTCATCCGCTTTACTTCCTCAATAGCATCAATCGTTTCTGCATTCGGCGTTTCATAGTCAATGACATACTGCATATACCGAATTAGATTACCTTTTACATTCTGATGATTTTTTACGACAATGCTCTTAAATGCATCATAAGTATCTCTGTCCATAGTAAAAGAACAGGTTACTACTTTACTGTTGCTCATAATCACACACTTTCTTTTTTATAAAACACAATTTACTTAGTAGCTTTACTAAGTAAATTATATTTTGTAATTCAATTTTTGTAAAGTTTCGTTACTACAAAGGACAGTGTAATTGATACGAAAAGAGGGACTGTAACCAGGTCAAATGGGACTGAGAGAAGATTCAAACCGGAACAGTAAGAGAATATTACGATGTTTGAAGAAGTCTCTTTTATTTAGATTGACAAAAATCACCTCGTGTAATACATTTGTATTACAGAAACAAGAAAGGAGATTGTCATGTCTACCGTTAGTTTGAGAGTCCCAGAAGATGAACTAAACATTTTTAAGGCTTATGCAAAGCACAACCATAAGACCTTATCAGAAGTGATCCGAACTATCATGTTGGAACGGATTGAGGACGAATATGATCTGCAGGTTTTTGCTGATTACGAGGCGAAAAAAGAAGCCGGAACGTTAAAAACCCGTCCTATCAGTGATCTTTGGGATGAAGTCAATCTATGAGTTATCAAATAACCACCACTGACCGATTTGATAAAGCATTTAAAAAGCTGGATCACCAAACTCAGCGAATCATCAAAGCGTGGATTGATAAGAATCTAGTCAGCTGTGAAGATCCGCGTGCCCATGGTAAGGGTCTGACCTCTAATCGCAGCGGTCAGTGGAGATACAGGGTGGGAGATTATCGAATTTTAGCAAAAATAGAAGACAGTCAGTTGGTATTGGTACTGATCGCTGTCGGACATAGAAGTAGAATCTACTGAGGATACGTGGAACAGGGAATCCATGTAGACCAGATTTTCTATCATCGAGCAGTTCAGACAGCAAAGTGATTTTCAACCTCCGCTGCAAAAAACAATATGACTTACCCCTCCGATCCATCTTCATTTTCCGGAAGATCCTTCCTGTAAATCGTTCCTTTGTCATTGGTCTTCCCACTTTTTTTGTGTTGATCTGCCAAAATGTTTCTGGCTCGTTTTAAATCCATGGTCCGGCTGTCTGCATACATCATCGTCGTAGTCGGAGATTCATGGTTTAAAGCCTCCTGAACCAAAGCAACATTGCCCGTAGCTTTCAGCATGTCAGTCGCATAGGTCGCGCGCAGTTTGTGGGGAGTGATACGTGATCCGACTGCCGGAGCCCCTGCTTTTGCATATTTTTTTACCAGCAGCTGAACCGAACGGACGGAGAGTCTGTGCCCCTGATATTTGCCGAAGGCAACCAGGAAGAGGGCATTTTCATCTTTTGCCGGATTCAGCAAATGCCGGACGTCCAGATACTCCAGCAAGGCGCGATGAACGTCGTTATCAAAGAAGACCAGATCCTCCTTGCTGCGTTTTCGGATTACATGAAAATAATGTTCTTCCATATAAACATCTTTCAGATTCAGCCCGACCAGTTCCGAGACCCGGAGCCCGGTCCGCATCAAAGTCAGGCAGATCGCAGTGTCTCGAACAGCCGTTTTGTCATGGTAAGAGATCTGATGATCCGTAAGTCCCAGTCCGGCTGCGACACTATCCATAAATTCGTCCTCTTCATGATCCTTGAGGCGGACAATCGTATGGGTTCCCTTGCCTCCGCGTTCTACATTTGCAACCGGATTATGCTGCAGACGACCGTGAGAGACGAAATAACGCCAGAACATGTTGAGGGCGCTCAGATAGTTGTTGACGGAGCTTTCGGCGTTTTCAACGCCATTTGAGGCGCCTCCGTGACGAATCCAAGAGGCGAAAGCTTCGATATCCTCAGCCTCCAGATGGGACAGATCTGTCAGAGAAATATCTTTACGATCTTTTTTTTCAAAAAATGAGTTATTTTGCTGAAGATAGTCGAAGAATTTGCTGATTCGCTGCATATAGGTCAGCCGCGTAGACGGAGACATTTTTCCCTCACGACCAACGAGAAAGGTCTGGCAGTAGGTAGGCAGATCATCCAGGAGACGATGGACCTTTTCATTGGCGTCATGGTTTTTAGCGTCTTTATATTCAAACTGCATGTTATTGATTCCTTTTTTATGATTCAGTTGGTAGTTCCCTCTGTATTTTACGGATATCTGATGGCTTGTATTTTTTACACATAGATGATTAAATTGATAATAACTAAGTATTAAAATCGAACTATATGAAGGGGCATTTTAGGGCATCTGCGGAGATTGTATGGACTAGCTTTCAAACATGTTTTTATGTTATGTTCCCATAAAATCCTTATAAGTATTCGCTTAATTGATATTATGCGAATACTTATCTTTCTATCCCATCATACTCTTAGGCATTGATTTTTACAAGAATATTCATCCATCACAAACATCCATTATTTAGCTGACCTGCCACCTGACATGACTGCCGCTGTCGTCCTTTGTGACGATCAGCTGGTCATCCATTTCCTGTTTCAGCTCCGATACATGAGAAATAATCCCGATCATTTTGGAACTTCCCGCCATTTCTTTTAAGACTCGGACTGCCTGCGCGCGGGCATGGTCATCAAGAGTTCCGAACCCTTCATCAATAAACATCATATCGAGATTGACTGCGGCGGAACCGGCTGTCACCTGATCCGCCATTCCAAGAGCCAGGGAAAGCGCAGCCATGAAGGATTCGCCTCCTGACAACGTATTGACGGGACGTTCCTGACCGGTCACCGAGGAATAGACCATCAGATCAAGTCCGTGGTTAGCGCCCTCCCCGGCATGTTCCAGCCGGTACATCCTAAGCTCAAACTGTCCGCCGGACATCTCCTGAAATCTGAGGTTGGCGGCAAACAGGATCTGTTCCAGATAATAGCGCTGCACATACGTTTCCAGATCCATCCGCATTCCCGTCTGTTTGCCGGATAAGGTCTGGTAAAGCCGTTTGATTCGCTGAAATTCATCAAGCAGACATTCCCGTTTTTGAAACCGGGACTCAAGATTCGTTAGGATTTCGCGATTTCGCGACAAATGGTCCTCATATTTCCTGCTGACCTGGTTCAGTTCCTCCGCCTTACGGTCTGCTTCAACCTGGTGCTGTTTCAAAAGATTCAGATCCGGCTTTTCGCGACCTGCAATGACGGAAATGGCAGATTGAAGGAGGCTTTCCGCCTGCGTTTTTTGGCGGTTAAATGCGTCCACCTCTGCCTGCATCCGATCAGGATCCTGACGCCTATAGCGTTCAGTCAGGTCCTTCCACCGCGCCTCCTTGACCTGGCTCTCATCCAAAATCTTTTGATAATCAATCTTCATACGCTCGGATGCCGCAGCTTCCTCCGGCAGCTCTTTCTCATATTGGGCGATTCGGGTTTTACACTCCTGTAAGGAAGCTGCGGCTCGATCAGCGGAAGTCTTAGTCCCCTCTGCCGCCCGGTTCGCCACCTGATAGGTCTCCTCAGCTTGTTTCAAGGTATGGAGAGCTTCCGCTTCATTTGAAAATTCCGCCTGACCGCTAAGACTTTGAAGGGCGCTCTTTGCCGCTTCCAGTTCGGAAAATGCCTTTGCGCGTTGCTGCTCCGCCCTTTCCAAAACATCCCGGCAGGTCTTTTTCCTCTGACCCATCCCCTCCAGGGACTGACGGATTTTTGCATAGGTATCGACATCCTGGCGAATCTTCTCTCCGATCGCTTGATGATCCCGAATACCTGTTTTAAGCAGAACTTCCATCTGCGCTGTTGACGCCTGGTCCGGAAGATCCGGGATAAGCAGGTTCAGACTGCTGCGGAACTGCTTCAAAGATTCATCGAGCCGGCTCTTCTTTTCATCAGCTGCCTGCCGCTTTGATCCGGCTTCTTGAGAAGCCTCTTCCACTTTCTGCCGCAGAGAATCCGTTTCTCTTTCAAGTTCCTCAATCCGCTCCCTGGTCAAATGCTGAAGATCTTGAGACAAGGCCGCCGGATGCGGATGATCGAGAGATCCACAGACCGGACAGGGCTCATTGGGATGCAGTTCATTCTGAGCCAGATACCCCGCCTGTTGATCCATAAAGGCCCGGTGGCAGGACAGATATTCCTGATTTTTCTCCTCAAAAGCTGCCGATAGTTCCCTGTAATGATCCACCGCAGCTGCGGCGTTCTTTTGGGATAAGTTGAGATCCTCCTCAAGCTTGGTAATTGCTTTTAAATCAGCAGCCAGAGAGTCCCATTTCTCCATCTGGTTCTTCCAGGATTCCAAACGGCTTCCTGAATCCAGGAGATGAGACTCCTGCTCTTTCAGACTCTCCTCCAGACGTCCCAATTCCCGTTCCTGATCCTGGACTTTAGCATAGGTATCCTTTAAAATTTCCCAGCTCCGCTGCTTTTCCTTAATCTCCTTTTGGACCTTTTTCATCTTTTTGAAAATAGAAAGGGTCTGGTTCACCCTTTCCTTCACGGCAGAATAAGCTGCCGTCTCCTTTTTTTGCAGAGAACTGGCTTCTTCATGTTTGACTTTCGCATTTTCTGCATCTGTCTTAAGATCCGGCAGGCGGTCCTTTTCTTTTTGCAGGCTGCCAATCAGGAAGCCCACTCTCTGAAGCTGATCCTGATAACGTTGAAAGATCGATTGAATCTCATAAGCCTTTCGCAGATCGGTGATCAACTGGGAAATACTTTGGACTTGAGACTCTTTCTTCTCACAGTCTTCTAAAGTCGCTTCCGCTTCTTCCTTTGCCTGATAGCTCTTTAAAAGCTGCTCTCCCACACTCAGCTCTTCGTGTGCCTTCAAGCTGGTCTTTTGAGCATCCCTTGAGGATCTTTGCGCCTCCTTCGCTTTTTCCTTTAGAAAAGCAGTCAGCTTTTTCAGCAGTTCCAGAGCCTCTTCGATATCGACAACGGAAAGATCAGATGCCGTATTGATGCCGGTAAGCAAATCCTTCAGCCTCTGTTCCTCTTCAAAATCATCCGGCAGGGATACCCGGCTCAGCTCATTGACGCAGAGCATTTTCAAGGAAGCGATCTCCGCTTCCTTCTCGTTGAATCGTCTTTTTAGTTCCGCGGAAATGTCATCATAGATTCCGGTCCGGAAGAGCTTGCGGAAAATCTCCTTCTTTTCATTCGACTTTGCCTGGAGAAGTCTGATAAATTCTCCCTGGGCGATCATGGCGGTCTGCATGAACTGGTCCTTGGTCAGCCCCACCAGTTCAAGGAGTTTTAGATTGGTTTCCTTTTCCGGATAAATGGACCCATCCGGCATTTCCAGCGTCACTTTCTCTGAAACCGAGATCATCCCTGTCCCGCGCTTTTTTGGACGGCTGTGGCGAGGTTCCCGAAAAGCGGTATATTCCTGCTCAGATCCACCGGACAGGGTTGAAAAGGTCAGCTTCACATAGGGTTCCGTACCGGGAGCGGCAAACTGGCTCTGCATCTCCTCTCCAGTCTTCCTGTTGGAAGAAGAACTGGTCTCCCCAAACAGGGCGAATACGAGGGCGTCAAAGATGGTGGATTTTCCGGATCCCGTATCACCGGTAATCAGAAAGAGGTTCTGACTGGGCTTTGTGAAATCAATATCCGCTTTCTTTCCATAGGAACCAAAAGCCTGCATCTGAAGTCTGATCGGTTTCATGTCTCTGTCTCCTCGTCGTTCCAGTGTTTATAAGCTGTCACAAGCCCTTGTTACAATCATCAGCCTTATGATTGATATGAATATACGCGTCCTCCAAAGTCACTTCGGCTGGTACAGCCCCCTCTAACGGGCGCTGCTCACATAATATTTTAAACCGAATCCCATCTGCTGTCAGCTGCTTTGCTGTAACATGAAAGTTGCTTTCAATCCATTTTGAATCTTCTTGATTTTTTGTTGAGTAAGTCCATAACTTCCCTTTGGTTTCTGAAATCAGCTGGCTCGCCTGACCTGCATATTTTAACTGCCCTTTTTTCATAATTAAAATATGATCCGTAGTTGCAGCAAGATCTTCCACTACATGCGTGGAAAACAGTACAGTTCGCTCCATAGAAAAATCGACCAGCAGCTTTCTGATCCGAACTCGTTCTTCAGGATCAAGTCCTGTTGTTGGTTCATCGACGATCAGAAGCTGAGGCTCATTCAACAGTGCCTGTACCAGCCCCACTCGTCTTTTCATGCCTCCGGACAGCTGCTTATTTTTCCTCCCCTTATATTCATATAAGCCGGTTCTTTTTAAGTAGTAATGGATTCTTTTTTCGCAAACATCCCGATCAATTCCTGCCATAGTCCCGAGGTACATGAGTGTCTCTTCCACCTTCAGATTCGGGTATAAATTTAATTCCTGCGGAAGATATCCGATCTTTTTCTGAATGATCTCATAATTCTTTTCTGCATAAGGGATGCTGTCAAACATAAGATTTCCCGCAGTTGGTTTTATAACCGTGGTCAGTACACGCATCAGAGTTGTTTTTCCGGCTCCATTTTCCCCCAGTAGACCGTAGATTCCATTTCCGATACAAAAGCTCATATCCTGAATCCCTTTCAAGCCGTTCTTAAACTGTACGGTTAAGTCGTTCACTTTTAAGATCATATCATTTCCTCCGCCTTTTCAAAGTCTGTGGAATCATTATCCGCAGCATAAGCACCGATAGGACAAAGCCCAATAATTTCCCAAAGATCCACTCTTTCAGAGTGCCTCCCGCCTGATTGTGAAACACATAGGCGAAAAGATTATACGGACCTAGTAATGTATCCCCCATTGTTGAATTTAGTAAAGACCAGACCAGCAGCGAAATTCCAATACCACACCAGATATTTTGAAACAGATTTGAAAGAACAATAGAAAGAACGCCCCAGAAAAATATTGATATACTGACCGCGAATAGATATTCTGCATATAAATTCCACTCGTTCTTCCAATTTCCGACAGAAGGTGTTTGTATGATCAAAAAGAAGAGGTAGCCCATCGCTGAAAGGAAAAGTAAATACAGAAGTTGTACCAAAATCCTTCTGTTTACCATTCTTCGTTTCTTCTTGAGCGGATATAAGGCAAAGATTTCCCATCTTCTCTCCCGTTTATCAATTAGATATGTATCCGCCATGAATGCAATAGACAAAACCGAAACCGCTGGATCCAGTGTCACCCCAATTTCCCTTGTTTCGGATATTCCTCTGAATAAAGCCAGAAAACCAATAAACAGGATCGAATAGAGCACTTTATAAAACGGAAGCATTATCTTTCTCTCATATTTCATAATCTTCTCCGCCTCCATCTTCTGACAGCAAGAGAAATAAACAGCAGGTTCAGTAATACTATCGCGATTTGATTTAGACGAAATATGGGAAGTGCCTTGGTTTCAAAAAAACCCCCGTCAAATCGAAAAAGCAGCCCCAATACTCGTCCGTAAAACCCATAATTTCCACCCGCATCATAACTGCCCATGTTGGAATAAACAACATATACAAAAATGAATGGAATCGAGGGCAAGGGACTTCTGAACAAGATTGCAGATAATATGCAGATGCCTATGCAAATTAACAGGGTTGGCATTACGTATAGAAGGGTTGCTGAAAACAGATCCCAAAAGCAATCCAGCATATTTCTTTGAAGCTGATTGCGTTGACACAGTATGGCAAAGATAACTGTTATCATCAGAACAGCCAGAGATAAGGGGATGAGTCCCCCGAAATACTTTCCCCACACATAGCGGTTCGCGGAGATAGACTTTGTATGTAACAATTCATAAGTATCTTTTTTTAAATCGCCAAGAAATAGAAAAGCGAGTAAAACAGCTGAAAAGAAAGCGATATGAAGTCCTGTGAAATCAGCATACTTTTTGGCAAAATAGTAAGCGTAGGAATGCTTTGCTAATTTTGCATTTATATATTGATTTAATTCGCCTGCTTCCGCCCTTTTTTTCTTCGCTTCCACAAAGATAGCTTTTCCATCATAAAAGTCATATCGATCCTTTAGATACTGGACAGTTCCGGGAATAGACAAGTCCTGTGCCCTCACATCATCAATGACGCGCTGTGCTTCCTGATCATTCATGTCATAGCTTTGGATCAAAATCTGCCTGATGTGAGTGAAACCAATGTTCTTTTGTTCCTCTGGCGTAGTTGGAATATATCCATTCATAATATCTGCATCTGTTGACCGGACTTTCTTCAACTGTTCCACTTCTTGATTCGTTGAAAACCGATGGATACCCAAGTATCCACTTAAGCTGTTGTAAATACTGATTGCGATAAGGACGATCCCTATCCAATACAAAGGATTTTTCATGTAATTTTTAAATTCTCTGCACACGATTGCCTTCATAAAATCCTCCCGATTCCAGATATGGTAGAGTTTTTTATCTATGGATAGTATACGGTTCAAATATCAACAAATTTATAATCAGACAGGCAGCACTCAACGCAAAAGCTTCTTTGCAAATAAATAAACGGAATTGCCAAAGAGCAGCAATTCCGTTTATTTCAACTGGCTGTAACAGCCTTATATGTAATTCATTACCAGTATCCAGTAAACTTAAGTCTTTATTCCAAATACAGCCTCCGCCCGTGCCCCACCGGTTTTCAGATTTTCCAGCCGCAACTCCCCTCCGTGCGCCGCGCATAGGGATTTACTGATAAATAATCCAAGACCATAGTGAACACTGCCGTTTTCTTCTTTTCTTTTTGAATAGGCTTGCAGCAATTTCTGAGGTGGCTTCTGAAATCCCGGACCATCATCTTCAATAGCAAGGACCATACGATCTTCCTGCATTGTTAAAGTGCCAGTGATCTTTTTGGTCGCATACTGGATTGCATTATTTAAGAGATTTTCTTCCACTTCCATAAGAAATACCGGGTCAATTTTCAGTATACAATCAGCAGTGTCATGCTGAAACTCAAATATCTTTTCATTCTTTTTACAAAGATCTTTTAGTATTTCATATACAATCCCCAGGACTTCTTGATAGGATAATTCTTTGTACTGCGGCGTCATATCGACAAGGCGGTTCAAACTCTTCATCATACCGACAAAGTGTTCCAAGTGGTCCACATAGCGAATCGTTTTACCAATCATCTCTCCGGCATGTTCTTCAGATAACCTATGAAGGGGGTAAAACTCATCAATGATCTCCAGATTTCCTTTTATCAGAGCAATCGGCGTTCGGATATCATGGGCAATCGCCGAGCGCAGCGTTCTTTCGTCTTCCACAAGACTCCAGAGCTTCTTTTTGTTTCGTACCAGTTCTCCTCTCATTTCTTCAAATTCTTTACACAACTGTCCCATCTCATCCTGATTCGCATAAGATATTTCAAATGATAAGTCATTGGAAGAAATACGATTAGAAGCCTCCATAAGTACTCTTAAAGGTCGTTTTAATTTCTTTTGATAAAAAAGAGAAACAGCAATGATACAGAACAGAAAAGATATGAATAGATCTCCCCACGTTTCAATGACATCACAAGCCTCAACGATAAATACATCTTTATCAGACATCAATCTTGAACGTATTCTGGGGATGGAAGCAAGATAATTACTTCCATTTTCTTTCTCCACGCTTTCCGCATACTCTTCTTTATCAACATATTTGTACCAGATATTCTCCTGAGTATGCTTGGCATAATTTGTCAGCCCAAAACTGAACGCAGTACTAATTCCCAAGGCAACAGCCATATATAAGATAATAGTCGCTTTTAATGACAGATTCCTTATCTTTTCCATCTGTAACCAATTCCCCAAACCGTTTCTATATATTCCTGCTCTGAATATTGACGAAGCTTTTTTCTGATTCTGCTGATAAGAACGGTAATTACTCTGCTTTCAGCATCGCTTTCATATCCACCGGTATTTTCATAAATTTTTTCAATATCAAAGACCCTACCTTGATTTAATGATAAAAATTCGACGATATTATATTCCAGCTTGGTCAGGGTAATTTCATGATTCTGAAAAAAGATTTTCTTTGCGGAATAATCAATCATCAGTCCATTTTGATATTGTATCCTGCTAGTTTTCTTTACTCGCTTTTCTCGTTTTAAATGTGCTTTGATACGTGCTTCCAGTTCCCTCAAACTGATTGGTTTTAGAATGTAATCATCCCCTCCGATTTCCAAGCCATTTATTCGATCCTGCTCTTTTTCACGTGCCGTCAAGAAAATGATCGGGCACGATACCAACTCTCTGATCTTCATGCAGACTTCAAAACCATCCATATCAGGCATATTGACATCCAATAAAATGATATCCGGAGAATACTTGATCTTATTTAAAGCCTCTTCCCCATCGAGAGCGCAAGTTACCTCATATCCCTTTAAGGACAAATACTCCTGAACCATCTCCAACATATCGGCGTCATCATCTACAAGTAAAATTTTATGCATATTCCCTTCTCTCCATCAGAGCTCCAAGCCTGAATCTAAAGTTGGATCAGCTGCATTCATACCGGAATGCCCCGAAGCTGCTGATACTCCCCACTTTACTTGAACTGCTGACCACTTGATACCGCATTGATGACATCACGCAGTAATTCCCGATCTTTGTCATCGGTGTCCTTCATAAATTCACAGCACAGGGAAAAGGGATTTTTCAGCGACTCCCGCATGATCTCCTCTTCGGGCTGGTGGTTCTGTGGATTTTCTCTGCGAATCTCCAGCAGATTGGGAAATGCCGACCGGATCCGGTCCTGCATATCGACAGCATCCTCTTCGTGAAGACCGGTCAGTCGGATGGATACATAATCACTGCAGCCTTGCTGCAAAATATCATGGAGAGTTCCCCGAATGACTTTTACTTCCCGAAGCGGCGTAAGCGGCAGCTCTTGGATCTTGATACTGCCCTTTTCTTTCATCTCCACGCACAAAATCCCCTTGCTCTGCCCGGCTTCACTGACAGAGTACTGGAGCGGAGTGCCGCAATATCGGATCATGTCGCTTCCGACTTTCATCGGCTTATGAATGTGCCCCAATGCCGCATAATCAAATTTTTTAAGCAAACCGGCATCGATGGCATCGATATTTCCGACTGTTACGATTTCGGAATCCATTCGTTCCAGCTCAGATGGATCAGCTCCAAATGGCAGATAAAACTGGTGGCTGACCAGTACATTCCGTTCCGTTTCATTGATCTGCTCTCGTTCCAACAAGGCTTTCAGACTGTCCTGATAGGTACGAAGGTTTCCGTTTGAATCCGGTCCCACAATTTGCTTTACCATCGAAGGCTTTACGAAGGGGAGCAGATAGAAGTTGACCGGTCCATACTGGTCCCGGAGCGTGACCTTTTCGATATGGTCACCTTCCCTTTCCGGTGGGAGCCCGATCATGTGGATGTTCTGACGGGACAGGACAGTCCGAAACAGATTGACTCTTGGTCCACTGTCGTGATTGCCACTGATAATCATTATTTCAGTCCGGGGAAGGCGTTCCTGGAGGGTCGTGATGAAGCGGTCAAACATCTCGACCGCGTCGACGGAGGGAATTGCCCGGTCATAGATATCTCCGGCAATCACAAGACCATCCGGTTCTTTACGTTCCGCTGCGTCTGCAATCTGGTTTAAGATATAGGTCTGATCCTCCAAAAGATCCCTGTTGTAAAGCCTCAGCCCCAGATGCAGGTCTGAAAGATGAAGAAACCTCATACTCTCCTCCGCTTCAGTTCATATCAAAAAAGAAAATCAGAAAAGTTCCAATTTTTGGTTCAATTTCGGATAGATTCGCTCAATAAACCAATCTTCCGTGGAACGGCGCAGCGCCTCCTCAGGCGTAAACCAGGCAATCTTACTGTTTTCGTCCGGTTTGATCCGAATGGTGTCTTCCGGATCGGCTTCAATCAGATAGGTCACATTGAGATGCAAGTGGGACGACACATAACTCCCACGCTTCTCATGTCCGTCGACCGTCAGAATCTCCAGGGAAATTGGATTGGGATTGACCAGGTGAATATGGGAAAGTCCGCTCTCTTCTCTGACTTCCTTTAGGGCAACTTGAGCCAAATCCCTGCAGCCGTCGGCATGACCTCCCAGCCATGCCCAGGAATGATAGATATTGTGGTATGCCATCAGCACCTTGGAGTGATCCGGTATGGTCACCCAGGCGGAAGCGGTCAGATGCGCCGTCTGATTCTCCCTTGTATAAATATCCATGCCCGTACCAAGCCACTTTAGCATCAAATCCCGGTCATTTCTTTCCTGCTCATTGACCGGTATATATTCCTGCAATTGTCTTTTCAGATCTTCCATTTCCCAAACCTCCTGAACCTTTATTATACACAATCACAGAAAACATAGGATAAAAAGCCAATAAAAAAGGACAGCCGGGGAGTGCTGTCCTCTTCCGGGGTGAAACCGGATACAAACTATCAGGTAAACATAATTATATTATGTTAATTTCACTTCAAATAAAGATTTGCTCTGATCTACAGACTTCGAAGCTGTACTCTATATCAAGGACAACTTCAAGTTAGTGGTTCTGCTTTTAAACACATGCTTTAATATACCCCAGACAGTGTATTTCCATTTTAAAAAGGATTCCCTCAAAGCTGTCTTCCAAAATTTTTTCAATATTAACAGAGCAGGCTTCTTATTTCAAACTTCGCTTAAAAAGACCCGATAAGATAAGAGTTGCAAAAATTTGCAGAATTTTCTCCCCTGGTCCTTATTTGCAGCCTATACACAACTCAGGGATAAGGATCTGATACAGTAAAAATTCTTCATGCATAATAAGGAACCAAGAGGTAAGAGCCGGCATGAATCATATTGCCGTCAATGTGATTGATCTCCTCTACTTCAGCGATAAACTCTTTTTTATCGGAAAAGCCAGCTCCCATCTGGGCATCGGCGATATCCCAAAGCGTCTGCCCCTCTTCTACCTGAATACTCCTGACATGCTCAACGGCTGCCGCCTGGTTGCCGGCATCGACATTCTTAGCCAGGACGTTGGTCAGAATTGCAGCCAGGATCATAACACCTGCCACAACTGCCAGAAGGCTGAGCAGCATACCGGGGAGGTCCTGCTTTCTGTGAGCAGACCTGCCCACGGCTGACGAATGGAAAGACCGGGAGTTCTTACTGCGCCGCCGATACTCTCCTGACGGTCTTGATTTAAAAGAATACCCATAAGATGCAAGATCAATAGATCCTGAATGATAAGTCCCACGATTCATGTTGTTGCCTCCAATATCCGAAAATAAGTTCACAAACATTTGTTCGTCTTGATGGTTATCAGTATAATAAGCGAACGCATGTTTGTCAATCAAATCGAACATATTTTCCGAATATCTGTTTGCGTGGCTGTGCAAAACATGGTACAATGACTTCAGTAAACATCCAGGAGGACACAACATGTCTTACGGAAAAATAACTCCTAAACAGCAGGAGATTCTTGATTATATTAAGGAAGAGATTTTGAATAAAGGTTATCCGCCGGCAGTGCGGGACATCTGTGAAGCGGTGCATTTAAAGTCGACGTCATCGGTTCATGCCCATCTGTCTACTTTGGAAAAAAATGGCTATATCCGCCGCGACCCCACTAAGCCCCGCGCGATTGAAATTGTAGATGACAGCTTCAATCTTTCACGCCGGGAAGTCGTCAATGTTCCGATTGTCGGTACGGTAGCCGCCGGTCAGCCCCTGCTGGCTGTTGAAAATATTGATAACTATTTTCCAATTCCTTCCGAATATCTCCCCAACAAGAAGATTTTCATGCTGAAAGTTAAGGGCGACAGTATGGTCAATAAAGGGATTTTGAATGGGGACTGTGTTGTCGTCCAGCAGCAGTTCACTGCCAGAAATGGAGAGATGGTCGTCGCCCTGGTGGATGATTCCGCCACAGTTAAGACCTTCTACAAGGAGGATGGCTACTTCCGCCTGCAGCCGGAAAATGATCACATGGATCCCATTATCGTCAGAGGCGATCTGCGGATTCTGGGGAAAGTCATCGGTGTCATTCGGCTCTTTCAGTAAAGTTATAAAGAATCAATTGGAATCATGCGTAACTGTCTCTTATCCCATTAGTTTCTTTTCAATCTTTCATCCAGCGTAAATCTATTAAAAACGCGCGCCATAGAGCGTATGCAAAACGAGGGAAGCAAGTCATCAAATGGCTTACTTCCCTCGTTCTCTGTCTGACCTTCTATCCGCATAAACTTAACTTTAGATCTAGATGCAATCCCTCTCTATGCGTGTGTGGTCAGCACTATATTGATCCGGTCAATATAGTGCATTTTTTCTGAAAGCAACATGTAATATATAATTGACATTATGTCGCGTCGGTGCTATTCTTTAGATGTCAAATAAACACGACATTATAACAAGGAGGATCGATTATGACTTATCAATTTGGTGTGGTAGCCGGACTTATTTTTTTCCTGATTCTTACTCTGGTTCTCGTGCGCAAAAAGGGGCAGTCACATAGTAAGTATGATGAGATGCAAACAGCGATACGGGGAACTGCCTATCAATACGCGACTGTTACAGGGGTCCTTGCAGGGATCATACTTGGCTTACTTTTGGACATGGATGCATTCCCTATGGACGGAAGTTTTTCGCTGATGGTGGTCAGTTTCCTGATGGTAACGATCTACATCGTCTATATGGTCATGAAGGGAGTTTACTTTGGTATTTCCGGGAATTGGAAGAAATGGACTCTCTTGATCTTTATCATCGGTCTTAGCAATCTTATCATCGGCACACTTCATATCGCCCAGGAAGGACTGCCGGAGGGAAGGCTTACCATCGTCAATAGCAACCTTATGATGGGAATTTCATTTTTGATCATCGTGGCAGCCGTAATGATCCGGAAAGAGAGAGAAAACAGGAGCGAATACTGATGAAGAACCTGAAAATGAAAGCTGCAAGAGCCGCCAAAGACCTCTCCCAGCAGCAGCTGGCAGATCTGGTTGGCGTCTCCCGACAGACAATCAATGCAATTGAAAAGGGAGACTACAATCCTACGCTCCGACTCTGCCTGGAAATTTGCAAAGCTTTAGGCAAGACCCTTGACGAGCTTTTCTGGGAGGTTTAGTTTTACCAGAAGATCTTGATGGTCATCATTTCATCCGAGTTGCTGTAGTAGTACTGCATACTGCCCAGTCCCTCTTTCCTCATCTTGACCTGCAGGGGATCGTGGATGAGTCCGTTATTTCCGAACAGGTTCGCCATAGCCTGGGAATAGGCTTCAAAAGTCCCGAATTTCAAATAGGTGATGCTGTCGCCGTTTCGGACAGAGGCATGGAGATGAGCGGTCAGGGAATCGGGATCGTATCCCTCAAAGAAATCACCCAAAAGGCGGTAGAAGTCGTAGGTCCGGTCCGCGCAGTCCGGGTAAGAATAATCCGGGGTGAAACGGTGACGAGACCTCAGAACCTCTTCCTTGGTCATGCCCAGATAATCATATATGATATCGAGCTTAGCTGAATCCTGCTGGTTCTCGCCGTAGGCTGGATCTCCCCAGGTCGGATCAACATAGGTCTCGATGCCGTCGATCTGCACCAGGTTCCAGACATGAGCGATGCCGCTGTCGGAAATTTCCCCATAGACCAGCTCGCAGGGAATCCCCATATGATTGAGCAGGTATTTGAAGGATTTGGCATAGCCGGCGCACACGGATGCGTGATTCAAAAAGACACTCTGGATGTTTTGATCCTGGCTGGCGTCCAAATTATAGTCCGTAGTTCTGACGATCCACTCGTAAGCGGCACGAACTTTCTGATAAGTTGTGGCAGTCGGGGACACAGAAGTAAGGAAGGTTCCCGCTTCCTGATCGATCTTTGCCTGTACGGCGTCGATCTCAGCCGGATCAATATTAAAGGTCAGACTGATCTTCTCTTTGCCGCCGCCCTCCGGACCGTAGATCTTAGCTTCGCCGTCCAGCCAGAAAAACTCCGGGTGGTCATTTAAAAGGGCGTTGAGTGACTTTTCAATGTAACTGACTTCCCTGCTCTCCACGACAAATTCCGCCTTGCGGCCGGAGATGCCGGTATAGAGCTGGTTGTAGACCTGCTTCTGATCCGGATTGATCTGATCATAGTAATAGCCGGTCAGCCCCCTGGTCTCCTCTTCAACCTGCCAGTTATCCTCCTCGGAAGAGCCCTTTAAGAGGGATTCAAAGGAGAAGGAAGTCCCTGCATTTGAAGCGGTCTCTTCTGCCCCATCCGACTGCGCCAGTTCTGAGGATGCAGCGGCTGGTCCATTTTCCTTAAGTGACGTGCAGCCGGTCAAGAGGCTGCCGCAGAGGGTCAGGACCAGGGCTGGAGCGATAAATCGATTGAGAATAGA
>AUXO016079787.1_pt1 | contig 20014 bp, 21 predicted proteins | sample 768731 | NCBI WGS metagenome assembly AUXO01 (sample SAMN02715735, study PRJNA202380) | gut metagenome | biome: sheep rumen | host: Ovis aries | place: New Zealand: Palmerston North
TGGTAGAACGTCGGTCTCCAAAACCGAATGTCGTGGGTTCAAATCCTGCTTCCCCTGCCAGAAAAATCAACGATTTAACCTTATTTTATAAGGAAAGTCGTTTTTTTTATACCTAAAAAAATGTTACTGACAGGTTTAATATATGATTACCTTTAATATTCGGTTTCTTAAACTTATATTTTTGTCACAAGAGAATACATACAAAATCTAAACTATTTAACATTAAAAAAATAAGTGTTATAATAATATACAAGGAAAATCTTGTAGTAGGAGGATATAATGTGTTTAGATGATCTAAAAAAAGAATATGAAAAAATGCAACAAATATATGGCGATAAAACATTGAAATCAATTAACTTTGGAGGATGTGATGCAAATCCTGATATTTGTTTTGTTTTTATGAACCCCACATCAAAAAATATTGCATCAAATCCCTCTTGGAATGGCATTAGAGCACCATGGATTGGAACTAAAAATATTTGGGATTTATTTGTTGCAACTAATTTATTTGATATTGATATATATGATGAAATAAAAAATAAAAAAGCAAATGATTGGGATAAAGCTTTTGCCGAAAAAGTGTATAATGAAGTGAAAAGAAATAAAATATTTATTACTAATTTAGGAAAGTGTACTCAAATCGATGCTAGACCCATTCAAAATTCAGTATATGAAAAATATTTAGATTTACTAGAAAAAGAAATTGAAATAGTAAATCCCAAAGTCATTATTTTATTTGGAAATCAAGTAAGTACTGTTTTTTTGAAAGAAAAAATATCAGTGTCACAATGTAGAAAAAAGGAATTTATAAAGACCATTAATGGAAAAGAATATAAATGCTATTCAATATTCTATCCTGTTGGTAATGGAAGATTTAATATTGATAAATCCATAGAAGATATATTATGGGTGAAAGATAAAGTTTTAAGGAAGGAGGTAGTAGAATGTTAGTAGTATTTGAAGGGTTAGATAATTGTGGAAAAACAACAATAGTTGAAAGACTTAAAAAATATTATGATCAACAAGGTATTCCAGCAGAATTTACTAAAGAATTCGAAACAGATGTTGGAAAACTAATAAAAAAAATGTCCCAAGAAAATCAACTAGATTCAATACTTAAATCATATTTATTTGCGGCTGATAGACAAATAAGAACTAGAATGTATAATGAAGAAGATTATCAAAATAAAATGATTTTATTTGATAGATATTATCATTCTGCTATTGCATATAGAATGGCTGAAGGAATGAATAAAGAATGGGTTATGACACTTAACTCAGTGTTTAAAAAACCGGATATTGGTTTTTATATAGATATAACACCAGAGGAATCAGTTAAACGAAATACTGATACTAAATTCAATATAGTTTCATCAGCCGGACATCTTTCTAAAGTAAGAAATGCTTATTTGTCTTTTATTGAAGAAGAAAATTTGATTTATATAGATGGTATGCGTGATTTAGATAGTATTTATACTGACGTGTTAAATTATATTGAGAAATATAGAAAAGAGAAAAGTAATAAAAAACTATAGGGGAGTATAAAATGATAGATTTAAAAAAAGCACAAAGCGATATTTATAAAAACAAAGTAGATAAAGGGTTTAATGTAACAGACATTAATAAAGAATTTTGCTTAACATATGGTGAATTGGGTGAAGCATATGAAGCTTGGAGAAAGAAAAAGGATGATTTAGGAGAAGAATTGGCAGATGTTGCTATATATTTATTAGGTTTATCCGAAATTTTGAAAATAGATTTGGAAGAAGAAATTTTACATAAAATATATAAAAATTCTAAGCGTGAGTATAAAGTGATTGATGGTGTAAATACGAGAGTTAAAGAATATGATGAAAAATAATATTTATTTAGCTACAAAACTATTTAGTTTTTATGATAGATATGCATCAACTAATATGTATGAAGCAGTTCTTCGTTCAAAAAAATATTCTTCCTCAAATATTTATCTTCCGTTCAGAGATAGTAATATGAAAGTAAGTACAAAAGGAAATGTTGCAAAAAATATATTTGAAGCAGATATTAATTCATTAAATAATACAGATATATTTATATGCAGAATAGATGGGTTATCATATGATTCAGGTATTGGTTTTGAACTGGGATATTGTTTAGCAAAGGATTGTATATTATATGTTTTTAGTACTGATTTTTACAAAACTAAAATAATTAATAGAAAAGTATTATTATCAAATATGATTAATAAGATTTGTAATACATTTAAATATGAATATAAAAATAATCAAATATTGTCTTATGAAGAAAATCTTAAAAATAATATAGAGTTATTTACTGAATATGTAACTGATAAACTTGATAATAACAACTATAGATATAATAATGAATTTTCAAACAATAAGCATTATGATGTCTTTATCGACTTTTGTGGATTAAAATATGAATGGAATAAAATTTTAGTAAAAAAATTAATAACATATTTTGATAAAAATAACATTTCTTATTGGGTAAGTAATAGATATGACGAAGAATATGATTGTGATAAAGAACTAAATATTTTAGATAATTCTAAAATATATATAAACTGTTTTGATGAAAATGAACCAAATTTTGATTCATGTATTTTACAGGGCTATGCATATAAAAAAGGAAAATATATAATTGGGTATGAGTCTAATAATGTTATATTTTACGTAGATGGCATGCAAGAAATGGGAGTAAATCTAATGATAGAGCAATCATGTAATATATTGGTAAAAGATCTGAAACAATTATTAGACACTGTAATGGAGTTAAAAAATGAGAAAAAAATCTAATCTTGATATTCTAATGATAATGTTTGGATTCACATTCTTTTCTGGTAGTATGCTTATTGGACAAACATTATCAAATGGATTAAACTTGAAAGATTTTATTTTATGTATATTCATTGGTGGGATAGTATTAGGAACTTTTGGTGGAATACTTGGTTTTATTTCATCAAAGACAAGTAGCGATATGAAATCTTTATCAATAAAATGTTTTGGAACTAGGGGTTCTTATTTACCGTCAATTCTTGTTGGAATTACCCAAGTTGGTTGGTATGGAGTTGGAATTTCTATGTTTGCAGTTCCTGTTGCAAATATTTTATCACCAAATAACACATTTATTCTTTATTTGCTAATTATAATTTTTGGTGTTTTTATGACTATTTCTACATATGTAGGAATCAAATCCATAACTAAAGTTAGTTATATTGCTGTTTTTACAATTCTAATATTTGGTACATTATCCATAATATATGCATTAAATAATAAATCAATTGATATTTTGAATTCTTTTGGATTAAAAGAAAAAATATCTTTTATTACGGGTTTAGAAATGGTTATTGGTTCATATATTAGCGGTTCAATTACCACACCAAATTTTACAAAGTATGGTAAAAACCCATTTTTTATTGGTACTATATGCTTTATGGCTTTTCTTATTGGAAATGGATTAATGATTGTATTTGGTGCAGCAAGCAACATTTTGGTTGGCGGAAATGATATATTTGATATTTTTACATATTTTGGATTTAACATACTTGGTATTATAGTTTTAGGTTTAAATATATGGTCATCATGTGACAATGGTCTATATTCGGCAGGACTAGAATTTGAAAATATATTTAAAATTGAACACAAAATAATTATATTAATATTAGGATTATTAAGTACTTTATGTTCATATTATCTATATTCACACTTTATAAGCTTTTTATCAATTATGAATTATACATTACCACCAATAGGAATTATTTTAATAACAAATTATTATTTTAAAGGAGATTATTCAAAGAATAAAATTAATATATTTAATTGTCTTGCAGTTATTATTGGAATTTTATCATCGTTTTTATTAAAAATTGGAATACCTATAGCTAATAGTATAATTATAACTTTTATTCTTTCATGTATAGGATATTTATATAGAAAATTTAACAAAAACTAATTGCAAATTATTCATTATAGAATAATTTGTTTATAATAAATATAGTGATAATTATTTATCTGTTATTATTTGTGTCACTTTTTAATAATAAAAATTTTTTTTGTAAACATTGGGGAAAATCGTGCAAAAGCATTCGGTCTACAAGTCGATTGGTACAAAAAAATACTATGAAAAAAAGTTTGTGCCACTCGACTGGCACAAATTCAAAAAAAATGGCAATATTTTGCATTTTTTTAAAATTCGAAAAGTGTGAAAACCCTTATAATGCCTTGATTTTACTAAAATTCAGTGCATTTCAAAGAATTCGAGCCTTGTGCTCCAAAACCGAATGTCGTGGGTTCAAATCCTGCTTCCCCTGCCATTTGAAAAAATCGTCGAACCTTTTCGACTTTGAGATAAAGCTTGATTGAAAAGTCAAGTTTTTTTTGTAGGAAAGGTTGTGATAGATATGTTAAATGTCGTTAAAAAAAACTTGAATTAAGTCATGATTTAAGAAAAAAACAAATGATAGAAGAAGGATAAAATGCGAAGTTGAGTGCAAATAAAAGATATAAATTTATTCGTTAAATACCTCTTTTTTAGTTTTTTCAATTTGATTTTATGAGGAAAAAGTGTATAGTTTTAATTAAAGGAGGGAAAATATAATGAATATTGAGAAAGTTGAGGCTATGCTTGAGGAAGGAACTATAGAACAAATTGTTCAAAATATGGATAAAGAACAAGCGGATTTATTTTTAGACACTGTTTATTGTAAAGCTTTAGAATTTAGACACAAGGAAAATTCTGAAGAAAAATCAGCATCACATGTAAATGAATGGGATCCACATTTCGTGCAAACTGTATACACTTATGCTGGGTATGACTTAGATAAAAAAATGATTTATGGTTAGTCTGAAACTTCGTCTTGGTATGGATCAGGAGTATTAGCTGATGAGGAAGAAGTCGATCTTCCTGCACCATACCCTATTTCATTCGAAGAAGCAGAGGCTTTGTTAAGAGAAATGTTTGCTTTAGAAAAAGATAAAGCAAAAACAAAGTAATGTTTTGTTATAAGACTAATTATTTAGTTTTATAACTTTTTTTATTATATGAGATGTTTAATATTTGTGCTTACAGGAAAAAGTTGTTTTTTTAAAAAGGATAATATATAATTATTGTGAGGTGGATAATTATGGAAGTACAAGAATATTTAGAACTTATTAAAGAAACATACAAAGAAGTTATTGCTGATTTTAAAACTTCATCAGATAAAGCAAATTTTGAACAAATTTTTATTGATGTTGTTAGAGATTTAATTTACACAAATGATGATGATCCTAGAGCTTCTTTTGAGACTATCATAAGTGATTATCTAAAATCAGTAGAAGCAATATCAAAATTGTCGCCAGGTCTGGCAACTGGATTATATGATGAGAAAGAGAATATTACTGTAAATACTTATAATGGAAAAATGTCAGACATACCGAATGATGATGATATTACAGAAGACACTGTATTTGATGCATCTAGTATGACAAAGATGTTTACTTCAATTTTACTATTAAGAGAAGCTGAAAAGGGGAATATAGATTTAGGTAAGAAATTTTCAGATTATTCTCCACTTTTAAGCAAAGTTGATGTTCCAATAATTGATGCACTTAGGTTTGGTGTCAATTTAAGGACAGATGGAAGATTAGATGAGCCAGGTCTTTCAAAAGAAGAGCGAGAAGAAAGATTTAAAAGCACATTTGTGTTTGAAAGGGATACATTTATATATAGCGATATTCCATATATGTTAGTTCCTCTATTATTTGGGAAGACAATGGAAGAAGCAACAGAAAACTATATAAGTAAATTTTATGAATTATATAGAAATGAATTAGGTCTTACTAAAACTGGATATAGTACAATTAATATGACTGGTGGAACAGTCAAATCAGAGTTTGATGGGGAAGAAAATTTATATAGTAAAGATGGATTATATGATCCGAAAGCTGATATATTTGAAAGAGAAGTTGGATATGTTTCGGGACATGCTGGTGTTACAACGACAGTTAGAGATTTAGAAAAATTATTTGACTGTTTATCACGTGGGTTACTTAGTGAAGAATCATTAAAAGCCTTAACAACGACTATTCAACCAGGCTCTAAAGTATTGCTTGATAAAGAAGGTAATCAGGTTTTAAGAAATAATAATCCAGTTAGTATTAATCATGCGATGGGAGTATATATTAATACTGGAAGTATTAGAGTTAGTGATATTCCTGCAAGGTATAGTGATAAGACATTTGCAGCTGAAGGCTCAACTGGAACTTATTCGGTATTTGATGTGGAAAATGGGCTTAATATGACTTATCTTTCAAATGTAAGAAGTGGATTATTTCACAAATGGATTAATACTGATGATTATACATATGGTGATGATAATGATCAGATGCCTAAGCATTATCAGACTACGCTTGTTTCAGGAACTGGAACAATTAAAGATGGTAGAATATTTAGGCCAGATGGAACATTTATGACGTATGTAAGAGCAACAAATAATTTCAAGGAAGAGGGATTAGAAACTTTGCTTAAACTTAGAATTGCAAAAAAAGTACTAATTAAAAAAGCGATGCTTCAGTATTCTGGCGATGAATTAGAGGATAAATTGAGAGAAATCAATGAAACTTTTTCTGGTAATATAGAATTAAAAGATATTAGTAAAGATAAAGCAAGGTAGACTTTTTAATTTACTATTTGACTTATTTTTAATATTTTAAATTTTGGTTTTTAGTGACCTATAATGTATTTGTTTTTATTTTATATTTGTTATATAATTGTTGTTGGATATAGTTATATAGGAGAAAGAATATGAATGATTTGATAATTTATGGTTTAACGGTACTTGCTGTTGTTATTACTGGGTTGGCTCAAGCTTTTATAACTTCAACTTATAAAAAGTATAGTGAGGTTAAAAATGAAAAAGGGTTGTCTGGGGCTGAAACGGCTAGAAAGCTGCTTGATGAAAACGGACTTCAAAATGTACAGGTTTTGGAAGTTGATGGTTTTTTATCTGATCATTATGATCCTTCAGCAAAAGCTGTAAGGCTTTCAAGTACTAATTATAATGGAAGGTCGGTAGCTGGTTTAAGTGTGGCTGCACATGAATGTGGTCATGCTATTCAGGATGCGAATAATTATACTTTTTTAAGAATGAGGGCTACACTTGTTCCAATTGTCAATTTTTCATCTTATGCTGGTTATTTAGCAATCGTAATTGGTGGACTTACTGGAATATTTGGTTTAATAAAAATAGGGATACTTTTAGAATGTATTATTTTGTTATTTCAAATTATTACATTACCAGTTGAGATAGATGCGAGTAACAGGGCTTTAAAAGAGATAAAAAGGCTTAAATATTTAAACGAAAATGAATATGAAAAAGGTAAAACGGTTTTGATTGCTGCTGCTTTAACTTATGTGGCTAGTGTTGCTTCAGCTTTGATACAAATACTTAGATTAGTTTTAATGTTTAGTAGGAAAAATGATAAATAAAAAATCTCGGTTGAGATTTTTTATTTTTCTTCTATTTTTTGGCGCTTTTTTATATATAAAACTATAAATATGATAAATAATATAATTAATACAATTAAAGTTATGTGGGAGTATTTATCAAATATTTCCACGATTGATTTCCAATTTTCACCTACCATACTACCTATAATAGTTAATATTGAGTTCCATATAGATGAGCCAATAGTTGTATAGAGTAAAAATTTTGGCATTTCCATTTCACTCATACCAGCTGGTATGGAAATTAAGCTTCTAAGAATTGGAACGAATCTACAAAAGAATACTGTTTTGTTTCCTTTAGTATCAAACCAATTATCGGCTTTATCAATATCGGCTTCTTTTAATCTTAAGATTTTTCCAGTTTTACCTCGGACTATTTTTTTTAACCTTTCTTTATTTAAAATTTTGCCAATATAGTATAGAATAATTGCACCTACTAGAGATCCTAGAGTAGAAGCTATTATGACACCTATTATTTTTAATTTTGAATAAGTTGTCATAAATCCACCAAATAGTAATATTACTTCTGAAGGTATTGGGGGAAAAATATTTTCGATTGCTATTAAGAAGAATACTCCTAAATAGCCAAATTTATTCATAATGGAAATAATTGCTTCTTGCATTTTTACACCTCTTTATAAGTATAACATAATTTATTTAAATGGTTTATATATTTTTGCGATTGATTCGGCAACTTTTATCCCGTCCATGGCAGCAGTCATTATTCCGCCAGCAAATCCGGCACCTTCACCACAAGGATAGATGCCTTTAATGTTTGCCATAAAGTTTTCATCTCTTTCGATTTTTATTGGAGATGAGGTTCTACTTTCAATGGCGGCAATGATGACATCGTCAGCGGCAAAGTCTTTTATTTTTTTATTAAAGTATAAAATGCCTTCTTTTAAAGAATCATTAATATACTGTGGAAAAATATTGTTTAGATTAGAAAATGTGTATTTCCCTTTGAAAATAGGATTTATTTTACCAAATTTAGTACTAGTTTTATTTTCTATAAAGTCTTTGAATAGTTGTACTGGAATTTTTCCATTCCCTTCTTTATAGGTTTTTTCTTCTAGAGTTCGTTGATATTTAATACCGTCTAAGGGATTTTCCCCAAAGTCTTTTGGGGTTATAGTTACAACTATGGCACTATTGGCATTTTCTTCATCTCTACTGTGATTACTCATACCATTTATTGATAACATATTTTTTTCAGATGAAGAATTTACAACGAATCCACCTGGGCACATGCAAAAAGAATATACTCCTCTTCCGTTAGAAGCTTTATAGGTTAATTTATAGCTTGCTTTTGGAAGATTAAGATTGTCTTTTCCATATTGATTTTTATCGATTAGTTTTTGAGGGTGCTGGATACGAATGCCAATCGCAAATGGTTTTGGTTTCATATGGATGCCTTTATTTAATAACATTTCAAATGTATCTCTTGAACTATGACCGGTTGCTAAAATAAGATTATCGGTTTCAATTATTTTATTATTTACTTTTATACTGGCAATTTTATTGTCTTTAACAAATATGTCGTTAAAACATGTATTATATTTGAAAGAACCACCATATTTAATAATTTCGTTTCTAATGTTTTTGATGACGTTTCTTAAAAGGTCGGTACCAATATGGGGTTTATTTATATAAAGGATTTCTTTGGGGGCACCATTATTTGTAAATATTTTTAGGACTTCTTTTCCTCTATGTTCTTTGTCTTTAACTGATGTATTTAATTTTCCATCGGAAAAAGTTCCTGCGCCACCTTCTCCAAATTGGACATTGGAATTTGGGTTTAAAGTTCCTTCTTTCCAAAACTTATTTACGGTTTCAACTCTTTTGTCTATTTCTTCACCACGTTCTATAATTATTGGTTTATAACCGTGTTTGGCAAGCATATAGCCAGCAAATAAGCCAGCAGGTCCAGAACCGATAATTATTGGTCTATGTTTCATCTGTTTTTTTCCGGTAATATTAAAGCTATAGGTTTCATCTTTAGTTTCTATAACATCTTTAATATTTCTTTTTAATATTTTTTGTTCATTGTTTGTTTCTATATCAACTTCATACACGTAGTTTATTTCGCCTTTTCGAGCATCGATAGACTGTTTGTTTATTTTAAATGATTTAATATCGGCTTTGTCTATGTTTAATTTATTTATTATTTTTTTCTTTAGGTCTTCTTCGTTATGATTTATGTTTAATTTAATTTGTCTTATTCTTATCATACGTTTTCACCAGCAGTGATTCCACTTATCCAGGCAAAGCCTAAATTATAGCCACCACAGTCACCATCAATGTCGATAATTTCGCCAGCTAGGTAGAGTTTTTTTGTTTTTAGTGATTCCATTGTTTGTAAATTTATTTCAGTTAATGGAATTCCACCGCTGCAAACTTGGGCTTTATCAAAGGAATTCGTACTTTCTATGATTAATTCAAAGTTAGTTAAAACTCTTATTAGTGTACTAAAGTCTTTATCTGATAGTTTGTTCCAATCATTTGTTTTAATATTGGCTTTTTTTAATAAAACGTTTACTAATTTATAGTTTAGTATTCTGTCTAATGTTTCGGTTATAGGTAAATTTAATAGTTTTATTTGATTTTTAAGCCATGTGTGGGCATCTTCTAACCATGGCAAAAAGTTTATAATGACTTTTTCTTCATGATTATCTATGTTTTTGGAAACGTATCTACTTAGGTTAAATGTTACTATTCCACTTATTCCATAGTCGGTTAATTGAACTTCTCCGGTTTCTTTTTTTATAAATTTGTTATCTTCATATAATGTTAAAGTTGCTTCTGTTCTAATACCGTTCCATTTTTGAAAGTAGTTTCCTTTTCCTCGAAGCTGAACTAAGGCTGGTTTGGGGGTAATGATGGTGTGGTTTAAACTTTCTGCAAGTTTATATCCAAGACCGTCTGATCCTGTTTTAGGGGCGGCTTTTGAACCTGGGGCTAATATAACTTTTTGGGCTTTTATGTTTTCTTTGTTTGGATTTATTATAAAGAAATTATCTTTTGTTATTTCAGTAACAGTTATATTATTAATAATTTCGACGTTTAGCCGTTTAGCTTCGTATGTTAAAGCATTTTCAATAGTTATAGCTTGCCCTGTTGTAGGATAGTAATAACCGTTTTTAATTTTAGGAACAATACCTAGTGAGTCGAAAAAACTTAAAACTTTTTCTTTGTTTTCTTTATTTATTATATTTTCAAGCAATTCATAATTTGAAGTGTGATAGTGGGATAAGTCTTGATCTGCATTCCAGTAGTTACATTTTCCGTTTCCTGTTATCAGTATTTTTTTACCGCATTTATCGTTTCTTTCTAAAATGGTTACTTTTTTATTTCTTTTGGCGGCTACGATAGCTGCAGTTAGTCCGGCGGCACCGCCACCTATAATTACGACGTCTTTCATAAAATCACCAGCTATATTATATTATAAATTTTAGTTAATTTACAACTTAATTTATATTTGGTATACTAATATTAGATGATTAAAAAAATAAAAGATAAATACTTGATTTGAATTTAGCGGGTGAGAGTAGTGAAAAAAGGGCTTGTTTTTTCTATAGTAATAGTTTTGGTTATAATAATGGGGGCGTTTTTGTATTTTTATTTTCAAAGGCCAGAGGTTATTTTAAAAAAAGATTTAAGTGCGGAGATAAATACTGATAGAAAAATATTTGATTATATAGAAAGCGTGAATAAAGGTTTAATTATTACTAAAAATAAAAAAGTAAATACTACTAAAATTGGGGAGCAGGTTGTTACAATAAAAACGCAAAATATTGTAAAAAGGGTATTTTCTTATAAATTTAAGATTTTAATTCAGGATACTAACGCACCAGTTATATTGTGTAATAAGGATATTTCGACAACTGAGGGGACTAGTATTGATCTTTTAAAAGATGTAAAAGTTACTGATAATTCTGGTGAAGAAGTTGCGGCCAGTGTATCTGGTGATTATGATTTTAACAAAGCCGGAATATATAATTTAAAGTATGTTGCTTCAGATTCGAGTGGTAATAGGGCTGAGGAGACTTTTACTTTAACAGTTAATAAAAAGATTGTGGCTACCCCCAAGAAACAGGTTATTAAAAATTATAGTAGAAAAGCTGAGGCTAATTATCCATATTATATTAGGGTAAATAGGCAGTTAAATGTAGTATATGTTTATGGAATAGAAGACGGTGAGTATAAAAAGCTTGTGAAGGTATTTGTTTGCTCAGCCGGGGCGGACACCCCACTTGGCGTTTATAAAACATCAAATAAATATGTGTGGCGCCTTTTAGTTGGTAAAAGTTATGGTCAGTATGCGACTAGAATAACTGGTCATTATTTATTTCATTCGGTCCCTTATGAAAGACAGTCTAAAGATTCTTTAAAATATTGGCTTTATAATAAGCTTGGCGTTAATGATTCGTTGGGCTGCGTACGGTTAACAGTCGAGGATGCTAAATGGATTTATGATAATTGTCCAGTAGGAACTAAGGTAGAGATTTATAATAGTAATAGTTTAGAAGGAGTAACAAAACCAACCGCCAAAAAAATAGATTCTGGTGATCCGAAACGTGGATGGGATCCGACTGATCCTGATCCGGGTAATCCTTGGAAAGCTGGTTAAGATAATTAAAAGTATAGGTATCTATACTTTTTTTGTTTGACTTTAAAAAGTTAATAATATATTATTAGTTATATTGGAGGAAAATATGAAGTCTCAAGAATATATATCTTTAATTAGAAAAACTTATGAAGAAATTATAAATGATTTTCAAACATCTGTAGATAAAGATGAGTTTGAGAGGTTATTTGTAGAATGCGCTGAAATACTTTTGGAAAATGAAAACAGTGACTATTACGAAATATTTAAAGCAATATCTGAAGATTATTTAAAATCCGTAAAAGCAATTTCCAAGTTATCTTCTGGTTTTGCTACAGGACTTAGGGATTTAAAGTATGGAATTACTTTAAATACTTATGAAGGAAAAGGGTCTTTCATATTAAAAGATGATAGTATAAGTGAAAAGACTGTATTTGATGCATCAAGCATAACTAAAATGTTTACGGCAATATTGCTTTTAAAGGAAGCTGAAGATGGAAATATAGATTTAAGTAAGAATTTTTCGGATTATTCACCACTTTTAAGCAAGATAGATGTGCCGATAATAGAGGCTTTAAGGTTTGGGGTTAATCTTAGAACTGATGGTAGGGTTGATGATGGTTTAATCTCTGCTGAAGAGAGAATAAGAAGATTATTAAATGTTTATATTGTTTCCCGTGATACGTTTATTTATAGTGATATTCCTTATATGTTGGTTCCACTTTTATTTGGTAATAATTTGGCTGAAGCAACGGAAAATTATTTGAAGAAGTTTTATGATTTTTATAGGGACAAAGTTGGCCTAGAGTATACAGGATATAGTACTATTAATATGACTGGCGGAAAAATCAAGACTTATTTTGATCAAGAGAATAATAGATTTATATATACTGAAGATGGGGTTTTTGATCCAAAAGCAAATATATTTGAACGAGAAATTGGCTATGTATCTGGACATGCTGGGGTGACGACAAATGTTTGCGATTTACAAAAGTTATTTGTCTGTTTAAGTAATGGTCTTTTAAGTGAAGACTCTTTGAAAGCGTTAGTTACTACGGTGCAGCCAGAGTCAAAAGTTTTACTTGATAAATATGGTAATCCTATATTAGATGGTGATGAGCCTATATATTTGAAACATGCGATGGGTATATATGTTAATACTGGTAGTGTAATGATAAGTGATGTTCCAGCTAGGTATAGTGATAACGCATTTGTTGCGGCAGGGTCAACGGGAACATATTCGGCGTTTGATTTAGATAATGGTTTAAATGTAATTTATCTTTCTAATGTTAGGAGTGGCTTATATTCAAAAATTATCAATACGGAAGATTATGTTTATGGTGATGACGGTGATAATTTTCCACTATACTATGAAACGACAGTAACAGCTGGCACAGGAACACTTAAGGATGGACAAATGTTAAAGGAAGATGGGTCTTTTATGCCTTATTCAAGAGTTACTAATAATTTTAAGGAAGAGAGTTTAGATACGTTATTTAAGCTTAGACTTGCGAAAAGTGTTCTTATTAAAAGGGCTAAGTTAGAATGTGCTAGCGAAGAGCTAAGACGAATAGACGAGGCTTTTGATTGTACTACTAATATTAAAAAGTATTATAGGTAAGTATAGCAATATACTTACTTTTTAATAATTTTCTATTTTGAGGTATAATGTGATTAGGAGGTTTTTGCAATGTGGAAGAAATTAATGTTTTTTTGCTTTATATTTTTGCTTATTGGATGTTCCAATAAAGTTGAGACGATAAATAAGGCAAATGGAGAGTCTAAAACTTATTTGTTTTTTAAAAATTTTGATGTTAATCATTATTATGTTTCTTTTTTTGATCGCAATACTTCTAGTAATGATGATACTAAAATAATTATGGCGCGAGATGGCGATAAGTTATATTATGAATTCGATGGTTATGAAAGAAGTATAATTATCCAAAAAGAGGGCATTCGTTATAATGTGGTTCCTAATAGATTAGGGTACTTTAAGAGTGATAGCGAGATAGAAGATTTTTCTATAGGAATATTACCTAATGATATAGATGAGCTTAAAACAAAGGGTTATAAAACTGGAAATGAAAAGGTATTTAATAGTAAGTATACTTTTGAAAGGTATGACTTTGATAGTGGTGAGACAACGTATTATTTTAAAGGAAAAAAACTTATTTATGTGAGATATAAATCTATTCAAAAAGAAGTTTTTTTAAGATTTAATTTCATGAAAAATGATTTTGACAGCAAGATATTTGAAATAGATAGTAATTTTGAGGAAATTACTTATTAACTTCATTGTAATAACGTGTTAAAATATAGTTAGGAGGAAATGTTATGAAAAAAAGTTTAATGTTTTTATTAGTTTTAATGATGTGCGTTTTATTTATACCTACTATTCAGGCTAAAAATATTGGCCATTTTTATGCGAAAGCGGATGAAAATGTCATATTTGAAGATGATGTAAATGGTTCATCAGCTTTAGCTGGGCAAAGTATTGAATCTAAAGGAAGTGTTCATGGGGTTAATTTTTTGGCTGGTAATAAAGTTGAACATACTGGACAGAGTGATTATTTGGTTTTAGCTGGTAATTCAATATTAGTATCTGGCGTTATAAACAATGATTCAATTATTGCAGGAAATGTTATTGAGATTGACCGAGAAGCTAATTTAAAGAGGGATGTTGTTATTTTAGGTTCTGATGTTAATATTCGTGGTAATTTAAATCGCAATGTTATTATTTATGGTGGTAGGGTGTCTATTGATGGCGCAAGTATTAGCGGAAATGTTAAAATATACGCTGAGGAAATTAAGGTTAATGATGAATCTATAATTGGCGGCAGTTTGTCTTATCCTGCTGATGCTAATGCATCTATTAGTTCTAATATTACTAATATAATTAAAACCGAACCTATTCAAGGAAGTGTTGCAGAAAATTTTAAAGAAGTACTTATGGGCAAGGTTTGGTCAATTCTTTCTTTATTATTAATTTTTGCGATTTTTACTTTGATAATGCCTCAGGTTTTTGAAAAAATTAATGATGATTATAATAGGTTTGATTTTAGTAAGGGTGTTGAAACATTTGCTAAAGGATTAGTATTTTTGATTTTAGTTCCGTTATTTTCTTTATTTTTACTTATAATACCTTTTGGAATTTCACTTTCTTTAATCATGATTGCTCTTTATTTTATCATAATATATTTATCAAAAATATTTGCAGCTTATTTGCTTGGATATAAGCTATGGCAGAAGTTATTTAAAACGGACACTAATATATTATTAGTTGGTATATTAGGACTTGCTTTATTATTTGTTTTAGATTTTATTCCAGGTATTAATTTCCTTGTGTCTTTCTTGACATTATTATTAGGTATTGGGATTATATTTGAACTTTTATTTGATAAAAAAGTTAAAAATTAGTATTTGTTATAAAGCTTAAGTAGAAATACTTGAGTTTTTATTTGCCAAAATTATTTAGTTACATATAATACATTGGGGTGAAGATATGTATACGATATATCAAGTACAAAATGGTGATACGCTGGCGTCGGTTGCAAATAAATTCGGGTTACCTATAAGTGATCTTTCTAATTTAAATGGTATTATGATGGGAACGGTTTTAAATCCGGGTGATTATATTGTTGTACCAAAAATGGAAAGTGACAATTTGTATTTTAGAAAATACACGATTCAAAATGGTGATACTATATATGATATAGCGCGTCAATATGATGTAAGACCTAGTTATTTACTTAGACTAAATGGTCTTAATGAAAGTGATATTATTTATCCTGGGGAAACTATATTTGTTCCAAGAGAAGATGTGTCATTTTATATTACTGGTAATGATGATACCTTAAATGATGTAATTAGAAATTTGAAAGCTAGTGCGTCTGAAATTGCAAACCAAAATAGTACCATTTATTTGACTAATGATCAGTTAATTATTTACAAAAAATAAAGATTTTAACTTCTTTATTTTTTTTATCGTCTTTTTTTTTGGATGAATTTGTTATATAATGAATTAAAGGTGATAGATTATGAGGAAAATATTGTTGTTAGTTTTAGGCATCTTTCTTTTAACTGGGTGTTCATCTGTGAAAACTTACGATGAGATTAGTTATAAAGAGTTAAATAATATGCTTAATAAAAAAGAAGATTTTATCTTATTTATAGGTTCGGCTACGTGTTCGGCTTGTAATAATTATAAAGTGACTTTAAATAAAGTTATTGAGAAATATAATGTTGATATAAAGTATATTGATTTATCAAAACTTTCTGAAGAAGATGAGGGTAAGCTCATGGCTAAATTTCCAATTTCAGGAACACCGACTACGGTATTTATTGAAAATGGGGAGGAAAATGATACTTATAATAGAATCAATGGTAGTGTTAAATATAGTAAGATTGTGGATAAACTAAAGAAAAATAAATATATAAAGGACTGATAAAATGAACGAAAATGTTATTGAACCACTTAATCCAGATGAATTTCCGATTATTACGAATTACTGTGAAAATTTATCTACTAAGCAGTACGTAACTAATCCGGCGATTGCTCGTGAGGAAGAAATTAAAAAAACTATGCTAGTGCTTTTAACGCCAGATAAATCAGCGCTTTTAGTCGGGGCAGCTGGTATTGGTAAAACAGCAATTGTTGAAGGTCTTGCATACAAAATTCAGCGTGGTGAGGTTCCTAATAGTTTAAAAGGATTTAATATATTAAAGATTAATTCTTCCTCTATGCTTGGAACTATGGTTGTTAATGGCAAAACTGAGACTGTTACTAATTTAGTTGTTAATGAATTAAAAAGAGCTCCGAAGACGATATTATTTATTGATGAGGTTCATACGTTAATGGGTGGCGCTGCTGATGGACCTATGGATTTAGCTAATATTTTAAAACCTGCTTTAGACCGTGGTGATATTAAGGCTATTGGTGCTACTACAACAATTGAATATGAAACTTATATTGTTAGAGATAGAGCTTTTCTAAGACGTTTTGATAGAGTTGATGTATCTGAGCCTGATAGAGAGGCAACTATTAAAATATTATTAGGTACTATTCCTAGAGTTGAATATAAAACTGGGATAAAAATGATAGAGAATGGTTTTTTAAGAACAATGCTTATTGAGTCTATTGTTGATGCAACTTCGACTTATAAGAGGGTTTATGGGCTATCTGCAATGTACCCTGATGTTTCTTTATCGGTTCTTTCTGGAGCGTTTTCTAACGCGCTACTTGAAAGTAAATCCGAGGTAGGTATTATTGATGTTTATATGGCGATTAGAGATAGTAAGAGGATTTACCCCGATAGTAGAGTTAAGGAATGTGCGGCTTTCCGTCAGAAATTTGAAAGAATATGTGCTGATGCGGGAATTACATTACCTGATGTAAAAATAGAGGACATTGATACTGGCGAAATTATTTAAATTAATTCATATTATTAATTAGGAGGTTAAACATGCGAAAAATATTCACGAAAAATTATATTATATTATTTGTAATATTGTTGTTGACGGTTGCTTTGGTTTTTTATGTTAGAGGCTGGTATAATACTTCTAAAGAATATTATTCTCAAAATTCAGTTATAAAAGATGTTGCTCCTGAGATAAATGAAGGTGAAATATTTAATTATACTTTAGAAAGTCAAAAGTTTATATTATATGTTTCTTCTGGACGAAATGTAGAAATAAAAAATTTTGAAAATTCTTTAAAAAGAGTTATTAAAAAGTTAGATATTAGTGAGGATGTACTTTATTTAAATTTGGATAATGTGGATATAATCTCGTTTAATAATCATTTAAAAAGTAATTTTGCAGCAAATGAAAAAGTTGCTTCACAGATATCGGACAGTTCTACTTCGACAATTTATGTTTTTGCCAATGGAAAAATTGTTTTTGCTTTAAATAATGCGAATAATTATTCTAATCAATATTTTAAAAGTTTCTTTAAAAAGTGGGGCTTTACGAATGATTAATGTAGTTTTATATGAGCCTGAGATACCGCAAAATACAGGTAATATTATGAGAACTTGCGCAGCTACTAATACAAAGTTGCATCTTATTAAACCCCTTGGTTTTAGTTTAGATGAAAAGGTTATTAAACGAAGTGGGGCTAATTATATTGATGAATGTGATTATATTGTATATGAAAATTATGAGGACTTTCTTAGTAAAAATGAAGGTGAGTTTTATTACTTTACTAGGTATGGTAAGAAGCCACATACTTCTTTTGATTATAGTGATAAAAGCGCAAATATATATTTGATTTTTGGAAAGGAAAGTACAGGAATACCTAAAGAAATACTAAAAAATCATTTAGATAGGTGTATGCGAATACCTATGACTGATAAAGTTAGGGCTTTAAATTTATCTAATTGTGTGGCTATTATGGTTTATGAAGTTTTAAGACAGCAAGACTATAATGATTTATTAAGAACTGAACCATTTAAAGGTGAAGATTATTTGGAAAAATAAAACTTAGATTATTCTAAGTTTTTTTATTTTGATGTTGACAAAGATGATTAACTGTTAGTACAATATTAGTATAGTATGGAGGGAGTGTAGAGATGGCTAACGAGAATAATAAAGGGCTTGCTATTGCTGGTATGGTATGTGGTATTGTTGGGTTATTATTATTTCCATTTATTCTTGGTGTGCTTGCAATTATATTCGGCGCAGTAGCTATGAATGGTAATGATAATTCAGAGCCTTGGACAAAAGCTGTTTGGCAGTATGATAATAAAGCTTTAGGTTTTAGTAGAGTTGCTTTAATCTTAGGTATAATTGATGTTGCTTGGGCTTTTTTAAATCTTTTATAGTAAGGGTGGCATTTGAAAATTGCCATCTTTTTTATTGTAATAAATAGTTAAAATGTTGCATTGTATTATAAAAAATGATATTATATTTTTAGAATAAGGAGGAGTATTATGGGATTTTTAACAAATTGGTTGTTTTGGCTTATCTTAATAACTATTATATTTATTTTAGCTTTAATTGGTTATTTGACTGAAAACAAAGACAAAAGTGAAAATGAAAATATAAAAAGTGATGAGCAGGAGCAACCTCAAAGCATAAGTGTAGTGCCTAGTATTGATAGTAGTAATGTAATGGTGCCAGTAAACAATGAGGATACTTTTAATTTTGGTAGTGATACTTGGAATAATCAAGTTAACCAGGAACCTATTCAGCCTGTAGAAATGCAAGACTTTGCAGCTCAACCAGCTGTGGCACCAGAACCTATTAATTTAGAGCCAGTTCAGCCAGAAAATTTGGAACCAGTTATGAGAGATAATGATTATGTTCAGCCAGTAGAACAAAGCGTGCCTACAGTAGGGCCTGTAGAAGTGCAAGATTTTACATCTCAGCCAGCTGTGGCACCAGAACCTATTAATTTAGAACCAGTTCAATCAGAAAATTTGGAACCAGTTATGAGAGATAATGATTTTGTTCAGCCAGTAGAACAAAGCGTGCCTACAGTAGGGCCTGTAGAAGTGCAAAATTTTACATCTCAGCCAGCTGTGGCACCAGAACCTATTAATTTAGAGCCAGTTCAGCCAGAAAATTTGGAACCAGTTATGAGAGATAATGATTTTGTTCAGCCAGTAGAACAAAGCGTGCCTACAGTAGGGCCTGTAGAAGTGCAAAATTTTACATCTCAGCCAGCTGTGGCACCAGAACCTATTAATTTAGAGCCAGTTCAGTCAGAAAATTTGGAACCAGTTATGAGAGATAATGATTTTGTTCAGCCAGTAGAACAAAGCGTGCCTACAGTAGGGCCTGTAGAAGTGCAAAATTTTACATCTCAGCCAGCTGTGGCACCAGAACCTATTAATTTAGAGCCAGTTCAGCCAGAAAATTTGGAACCAGTTATGAGAGATAATGATTATGTTCAGCCAGTAGAACAAAGCGTGCCTACAGTAGGGC
>AUXO010857301.1_pt1 | contig 20004 bp, 16 predicted proteins | sample 768731 | NCBI WGS metagenome assembly AUXO01 (sample SAMN02715735, study PRJNA202380) | gut metagenome | biome: sheep rumen | host: Ovis aries | place: New Zealand: Palmerston North
AGTTAAAAGAAAACAGCCCGGCATAGCGGGCAATAACGATTCAGATAATCGCAAACAGTGATAGAACCGTAGAGTTAAAAGAAAACAGCCCGGCATAGCGGGCAATAACGGATAGATCGGTTGATACATCATATGAATGGGCTGAGAGTTAAAAGAAAACAGCCCGGCATAGCGGGCAATAACTTTTGTTTTCTCTTTGAAAGCTTGTTTCTCTTCGTCGGTTGTTAAAAGAAAACAGCCCGGCATAGCGGGCAATAACTCTACTACGCTTTCATAATCTCCAGTTGTCTTGACGTTAAAAGAAAACAGCCCGGCATAGCGGGCAATAACTTACTTCATTCATAGTTTTCTCTTCCATTTTAAAATCGTTAAAAGAAAACAGCCCGGCATAGCGGGCAATAACTTGGCATTTCGCCAATTGCTACAATACTAAAAAACATCGTTAAAAGAAAACAGCCCGGCATAGCGGGCAATAACCCTTTTCCAGCGCCGGATTTTGCTTTCGCTCCACCGTTAAAAGAAAACAGCCCGGCATAGCGGGCAATAACTCTTCGTACTTTACGTTGAAGAAGTGTGGACAGATTCCAGTTAAAAGAAAACAGCCCGGCATAGCGGGCAATAACCACTCTCAGCCTTCCAAGCGTCAACATGTGCATCGTTAAAAGAAAACAGCCCGACATAGCGGGCAATAACTTGTCGTACACCCACCAGATCTGTCCTTCCTTTAGGTTAAAAGAAAACAGCCCAGCGTTATGATATATATGGAAGAAGGTATGTCTTTGGACATATCTTTTTTCTTTTGTGCAAATTTTGAGTGATAAGAATAGATAAAATACAAATAGATAAATTTTTTTATTTGTATAAAGGAGGAAGAAGATATGTGTGAGATCCATTTGATTGACAATACAGCGAAGGTGGGAAATGAGATGGGAAGGATTTATATAAGAGGAAAGGATGGTGAAAAAAGCATTCCAATCGAAACGGTAGAAGGAATCAATGTGTATGGTAAACCTCAACTGACTACGCAGTGTGTTGAGGAGTGCTTAAAAAGAGGTATACCGATTTCTTTCTTTTCTTCTAATGGTGGCTATATTGGAGGATTTTCAGCTGTGAACTATATCAACGTAAAAAGACAGAGATTACAAGCTGTGTTTAATCAGACTGATGAGTCATTTGAACTTGCTAAAAAAATAATTGAGGCAAAAGTCAGTAATCAGATTGCGATATTAAGAAGATACAATCGCACTAATAACAATGCTGCGCAATCGAATATTGATTGTATGCGAAGATATAGAAATCATATCGGGCGATGTAATGATATTCATCAGTTGATGGGATATGAAGGTATATCTGCCAGGGAGTATTTTGGAGGGTTAGGTAAAATTGTAAGACCAGAGTTTTACTTCTCTCATAGGACTAAAAATCCACCACAGGATCATTTTAATGCGTTGTTAAGTTTTGGATATTCTCTTTTATATAAAGAACTCTATGGAATGGTTGAGAGTAAAGGACTGAATCCGTTCTTTGGATTTATACATGAAGATAAGGAAGGGCATCCGGCATTAGTAAGTGATTTGATTGAGGAATGGCGGACAATAATTATAGATTCCATGGTAATGAGTTTAGTTAATGGCAATGAGATATCAATAGATGAAGATTTTGAAGCTGCTGATTCTGAGCATCCGTTTTATCTTACATTTTCAGGACGAATGAAAGTGATTGCTAAGTATAATCAGAAGATGGAGACAACGACAACATATATGGATGGATATTCTTCATTATCATACAGAAGAGCAATCGATAGTCAGATAAGGTCGCTGATATATGTTATTGAAGATGGTAATGTGGATAGGTATTCGCCAATAAAGGTAAGGTGATTATTGTGAAGGAAAAGATACGAGTAATCATCATATATGACATAAAAGATGACAAACGAAGGCGTGCATATGTGAAGATACTGAGTAGTTATGGTTATAGAATTCAATATTCGGCCTTTGAAGCCTATCTGTCTCACAAGAAATATGAAAAACTGAAATTTGTATTGAAAAAACTTGAGGTAGACGAAGATAGCGTAATCATGTATAAGATGAATAGTCTATGTGAAACTATTCATTATGGGGATACTTCATATCTTGCATCTGTTGAAGAAAGTGATTGTCTGTTTTTATAAAAAACAACCAAATTATGTAGTTTTACAATATTTATTTCGAATGCTATTATGAAAGTGATATTGCTAGTCACATAGGTGTTGTTTATTCAGTATGGGAGGCATATAGTGTCTATATTTGATAGAAAAAATATATCGGGGTCATTCGATTGGAATGAGGTGTATTCATTGGATATTGATGTTGATGAATATAAAAAAGTCGTTGTTGACTGGAAGAGTCAACTCAGAAGATTAAAAGAAGAGAACAGATTATTGATGAGTATATTGCATGGTGGGATTTCATTTGATAAAAAGTCAGTGATTAACTCTATGGAGAGAGTTCTTGATGAAAGTGTGAAGTGGTCTGTTAAGAATAATAGTAATGAATTGTTTTCTCTTGCATTGATCGATTATTTGATGTCATACAATGATGATGTCTATAATCCATTTATTAATAGGATAACGCAAGGGTTTGATAAAAAAAATAATGATGCAATCAGGTTTATGAAACCATCGATTTGGAATAATCCTGGAATTGAGTATGATGATGTTGATGATGAGTCGTTATTTTATAATAAAGCAGATAGATTTCTGGTTGGAACAATGAGTGCTGATTATCCAAGAAAAGAGCTTATTATTCAGTATGCACTTGCTTTTGGTTTAGACAGTAAAACAACTAATCTATGGTTGAAAATGGCTGGAAGAGATAAGCTTTACACTTTGGATATAGTGGATATAGTTTGTCGCTTTTATTTGGACTTTTACAGTAGTAATTCTGATAATACAAAAGACGATATAGAGTATAGGCTTAAAAATGTAAAATCAAAAATAAATTACTATATGAATCTTGTGGCACAGAACAGCAGATTAGATGAAAATGAATGGGGCATAAAACTTAAGGCTTTGGAAGATGGAGTGTATTTTGAAGATAAGAATAGTGTTTCTGATTATAACTGGAGAAAAAAAGAGTGGAGTTTTTTGAAACTGCTGAATGAAACAAGAAATAAAACATTTGGGAAGGATTCAAATGAAAAAAGTCTAACAATCTATATAGATAATAAACTTTTGGGGAAGGAAGAAATTGTAGATGAGGATGAACTGGATAAGATAATAAATGATAATATTACTCTATTTAGACAAGTCCATTATTCTCTGACCGAAAAAAATATAGAGTATTTGTCCGATATCGATAGAATACGTAAGAATTTGTATTTTTATACGAATCAGGTGGTGTACAAGGGGGATGAGTTTTCAACTGAAGCTGGTAAAAACACAATAAAAATGGCAGTTGATAGAGAAAGGATGAATCCTGAGATATCAGATCTTTTGAGTGGCTCAAAGAAGAAACTTACTACATTGCTTAACATAGCCAATTCAGTTATCGGTAGTGAAAATATTCTTGAAAGTGAATTCTTTTTTAGAACAATTAAAGGTAATAGTTCTAATTCTCTTCGAAACAAGATTCTTGGAAGAGGTAAAAATGTAGGGGGCGAGAAGGGATATTATCTGGAAAAAATGTCAATAGTAACTGCTATGAAATATTGTTTGGGCACTGGGAATGAAGACGAAATTGGCGAATATATGCGTCTTTGTGGCTATTGGGATTTTGACCTAATAGATATTTATAAAAGAGAAGATCATAAAGATGACATATACTTCCTTACACCGGGCGATTTATATCTGTTGTTTTTATTTAAACTTAGAGATCAGATACTTGTCGAATGGTATAGCGATAGTATGGATGTTGATATGAAAGTATGGATGAATGACATGAGAAGCAAATTTCCAATTGTAGCTCTTTCTGCCCTTGTATCACGTGATATCCAACTTGTTAGTAAGAAAATGTATAGTGATTATTATGAGGATCTAATTATTAGATTCATTCCGTTTTGTACAGAAAATAGCAATATGTATTGGTATGAATGATTGAGAGTGTAAATTTATTATGAAGATAGAAGAAAAGTATAAATTGGGAAAAATAATATGTGAAACGGAGAATTCTGTCCTGTATGAAGCAAGAAAGATTAATGACTTTGAAGGAACTGATGAACTTCGTTTTGTTGTAAAAAAGTATAAGAATAGTAATGTCCTTTCCGTTAAAGAAAAGAATAATTCTCAGCTGGTAGAAAACTTTGCTCACTTAAGTGTAGTTATACCTGTGTTAGAAATGTATGATGATGGATCGCTTGTGATGCAATTTAAAAATAGTGGTATATTTTTAAATGATTTTATATCAATGATAAAAGAAAAAAAGGCAGTTGATTATTCGGAATTAATATTAACTGTTATTCATAAGGTTCTTTTATCGTTGTACGTTCTTCATAATTGTTTCAAAGGTTTTGATAACAGAAAGGGATATATCCATATGGATATTCATCCCGGGAATATTTTTCTCGAAAATCTGAGCAAAGAAACACCAAGTGATTTTAACGGTGTTTCAGTAAAGTTTTTAGATATGAGTAATGCCATATGTATGGATGAAAATGGAAAAGCAAAAAGAGAAAGTGAAGTTGCTATAACTCCTGGTTATTCAGCTCCTGAACTTTTTGATTATGAAAATCTATATTTTAGAGAAACTACAGATGTTTATTCTGTCGCATCTATTCTTGCTGAACTTGTTTCAATATGTAAGCCGAGAAACATATTAATTCGATGTCTTTTAGACAGAATTATTGATATTGGACTAAAAACCTCAAGTATGTATAGGTATTCATCTGCAAAGGAAATGGATAATGCCATTAAAGATACAATAGAGTTAATAGGCGCAATAAATAATAATGATTATATTCAAACTGCAATATTGTCTTATAAGATGAATATTGATGTGAATACTTTGAAAGAATCAGCAGTTGAATTAAATGATAAGAGTTTTAAAACTGCACTCGGAGAATTAAGAGCTATGCAGTTGGTTAATCGACCAAACAATGACAGGATAGTATATATCTATGAGTACTTGAATGAATTGTATAATGTTTCAAAGGATAAAATATATGATACAGATTGTTTTGGTCAGTTTGAAGCTGATCTTATATATCTAGGTTTATCCAGTTACAATAATATTGGTGCCACCGAAAAAGCATTTGAATTGGTAGAGAGGTTTGATGAGGTAAAGCATCAAGGAAAAATATCAATGAATGATTATTCGAGGATTGCGAATAGAATTGCTGTTTCATTTTATGATGCTGGTGACTTTGAAACAGCTGCAGAAAGACAAAAAAAGAATATATCAATACTCGAGAGGATATACAGTGTACTTTGTGAGGTTTCAGAAGATTCAGAACTTCGAATTGACACGGATGAAACAACTAAAAATCTTGGAAGAGCTTACAGTAGTTATGGAAGATATATCTACTCTGTGGGAAGAAGAACTCATAATTCACAACAGGTAAATCTTGGAGTGGATTATCTGGAGAAAGCATTGGATATTTTTGTACATGATATAGAAAATAGGTTGATTACTATCTCGGCAATACTTCATGTTGCAGCTGAAATTGGAGATAAAGCTCTTTTTGAAAAGTATGAAGGAGAATACTTTGGGTCAATGAATAATGGATGGACTGTCCAGAGTATAGAACACTTTTTATCGGGGGATGATCTTACGAATTATCAGAACGATAATTATGACTATTCATTACTTACAATGATAAAGTGTATCGACGCATTTTACGTCAATAAAATAGGTCCTGAATTTGAGGAAGTACTTAGGAGATTAGTTGATCAGCTGTGTAGTAGAGAACGATATGGATATCCGATAAATCTTATATTCACATACCTTGGTCATATTATATATCAGATGAATGGAAATAAGGTGGACGAGGATGTTAATTTGATGTATGAGTTGGGCACAACATTGAGCAAATCCTTTAGGGTTGATAATCAGTCAATGTCGGTTATTACAATTATGTCCTATCAGAAACTTTGGAATCTTGAATGTATGAAAAATTCAGAGAGTGATGATAAAGCTGATGTGAGCGATAGTAAGCAGAAATTATTGAATGAATTCATAGAGAAAACTAAGAATGGTGGGACGTCATTAGAAAAGTATAGTGAGTATGCTAAAGAATATCAGACTCTTGGTGAATTAGTATATTTCGTGTAGTATAATAATTCTTGGCTTGTATATCGTTGCGTTATGTGGCGAATACACAGAATCAGAGAGGATATTAAAGGAGAACAAAAATGGTCAAACACATAATCTTATGGCAATTAAAGGATGAGCTTACAACAGAGGAAAAATCAAAAGTTAAAGCTGATATAAAAGCAGGGCTTGAAGGACTTGCAGGAAAGATACCTGGGCTTGTTGAGATACATGTACAGACGCAGTCGCTTGAGTCATCAAATGCGGATCTGATGCTGGATTCAACTTTTGAGGATGAGGCATCGCTCAAGGGATATGCTGTTCATCCGGAGCATGTTGCAGTTGCGGATGGAGTAGTAAGACCGAACACCAAGAACAGGGTTTGTTTGGATTTTGTAAAGTAATCACTTCTCATCTTGAGGTATATTAAAAAGAAAAGAGGTATTCAAATGAAAAAGCTAGTGGTAGTTACATTTGTTCTTTGCATCATTACGCTGGGTGTTTCGATAACGGCTCTTGTGTGCACGATGAACAAGTCGGATGATCAGTCGAAGGAGACTGTGGCTGAGGAGACGGTTGAGAATAATGATGCTGAGGATGTTCAGTATGTGCTTTATCTGGGAACGAATGATAAGGACACAAATGAGCCGGTGTTTGAACCGGATGAGTCTAAGGAGATGTTGAAGAAAATCCTTATTGATCATTTCGGCGGATATACGATTCAGGAAGCTGCCGGTGGATGGAAGGATGGAGATAAGGTGTATCAGGAGTATACCCTTGTCATTTATCTGAGTGATACTACTTCGGAAGAGGTTTATAAGGCGGCTGATGAGATGATTGATACATTTCACCAGAGTTCTGTCCTGATACATAAGAATGGTACAGAGACGGAGTTTTATTCCGGAAAGTGAGTTGAGTAATAAATGGCCACTAAAAAACAGATATCCGAAAGCTTTCGGCTGAGCGCGATTCTTTCGTTTTCGGGCGGGCTTCAGGATGCATACACTTACAATATGAGAGGGCATGTGTTTGCAAATGCGCAGACTGGAAATGTAGTACTGATGAGCCAGCATTTTATGCAAAGTAATTGGTGGCTCGGATTTCGGTACCTGATCCCCATCATTTCCTTCGCCCTTGGAATTCTGACAGCGGAGCAGATAGGCAATAGATACAAGTATGCCAAGAGGATTCACTGGAGGCAGATAATACTGCTGATTGAGATTGTTTTGCTCGTGATAGTAGGCTTTCTTCCGAAGGATTACGATATGCTTGCAAATGTAATCGTTTCCTTTTCGTGTGCGATGCAGGTGCAGTCATTCCGTTCATTTCACGGCTATGGATATGCAAGTACGATGTGCATAGGAAACCTCAGAAGCGGAACAGAGAGCTTGTCGGAGTATCTCAGAGACAGAGATAAGTCTGCATTAAGAAAGGCCATAAATTATTATGGCATAATTCTGATTTTCGCAGTCGGAGCCGGCGTAGGCGGCGTGCTGTCCACGATTATCGGAATAAAAACCATATGGGTATCAGTTGCACTTTTAGGTGTTGACTGCCTTATGATGATAAGAAAACCTCAGTAGTTTTGGAGGAAGATATGATAGATTTTAGAGAAGGAAATATTGGAATCAGGTTTGATATAACCTTTTGGCAGCTTTGGATCTTTATAACAGTAGTCTGGCTGCTGGTTAGAGCATTTTTTGTGATTAAGAATAAGAAGATAGATATTAAGTATGAAGTGAAGCTGCTCTCTGTATATGTATGTCTGGTGGTAGTTTCACGCTTTGTTTACTTTCCGCTTGGACTGGAGAATGGACATATAAAGCCGCTGGTTTTTGATTCGGAGAAGATCACTCCGATCTGGTACAACCTGGTACCGATCAAGCATATGTTTGATCATTATGATGGATGGCTCGTCAACATTATCGGAAATATCGCGATGTTTATTCCGGTTGGAGTGTGCTGGCCTTTCTGTTTCAAGCGGCTGAATACTGTGTGGAAATCAATCCTTGCCGGATTTGGATTGACGCTATTTATTGAATTAAGTCAGCTGGTATTTTATGATAGATGCAGTGACATCGATGATCTCATCATGAATGGAACAGGTGCGATCATCGGTTCGATTCTGTATTTTATATTCAGAAGAAAAACTGCTAGTGTTAAAGAAGCTGGCGAAAAATAAATCATTAGTAGAAAGTTAGGAGTGTAACAAAATGGAAGAATCAATGAAAGACTTAGGCGCAATGCTGGAGGAATCCTACAGCTTGATGGGGGATGGTGTCCATGATACGGACGCGCTTCTCGCGTGGAGAAGAGCGGAGGAGCTCATGGAGTCACAGGAAAACTTCACCGTTACGGTAAGTGAAGTGGTAAAGGGCGGAGTCGTTGCAGACTTCGATGGAATTAGAGCATTTATTCCTATTTCCAAGCTGTCGCTTGAAAGGATCGACTCGTGCGACACATTCCTTGGAAAGGAGCTTGAGGTAAGAGTTTTTGAGGCGGATATGGAAGCTGATAAGCTGATCCTTTCTGCAAAGGAAATCCTCAGGGAGAGACAGGAGCTCAGCAAAAAGAAGAAGCTTTCCGATATAAAGGTTGGACAGGTTTTCACCGGCACGGTTTCAACTCTCAAGGAGTACGGAGCTTTTGTTGATATAGGTGATGGTCTGTCCGGACTGGTTCATATCTCTCAGATATCACATGAGAGAATCAAGCATCCTGGGGTGGTTCTAAAAGAAGGCCAGGAGGTAAATGTAAAAGTAATCGATATCAAGGATGGCAAGATATCGCTTTCAATCAAAGCACTTCTGGACAATCCTGAGGAGGTACCTTCTGATGAGGAGATCGAGCTTCCTGAGTCAGAAGGACTTGGAACATCACTCGGTGATCTACTAAAAGGTTTAAATTTATAGTGGAAATATGTTAAAATATATGCAGTTTTACTGTTTACAGAGTGAGGGTATTGTTTGATTATGATATCGAAACTTATTTTAGTTCGAACATCATAGGAGGTGTAGTAGTTGGACAGACGAAGGGGGATAAAACGTTCGGTAGTGCTCTTGCTGCTTGTTACGTTTTTTATGGGCTTTTTAGTACCTCCCGTGGTACATGCTGAAGAAAAAGAAGAAAAGGAAGAGAAGGTGGTCCGTGTGGGCTGGTATGACTCGTCCTTTTGTTATTATGACAGCTTTGGCAGGCGCTGTGGTATAGCGTACGAATATGAGCAGAAGATATCTGCCTACACAGACTGGACCTATGAGTATGTCGAGGACAGCTGGTCTAACCTCCTTCAGATGTTGAAGGACGGAGAGATAGATCTTCTTAGTGATGTGTCATACACTCCTGAGAGAGAAGAATTCATGCTCTACCCTGATCTTCCGATGGGTACTGAGTCGTATTATATCTATGTTGATGCAGATAACAGAGATATTTCTGCGGATAACATAGAGTCTTTGAACGGGAAACGAATAGGTGTAAACAAGGACAGCATACAGGAAGCATTCCTGAAGGAATGGTCAGAAAAGTATGATGTTTCAGTTAAGATAGTTCCCGTTTCCGTTAATGAAGCTGAATCCATGGAGATGGTTGCCAGTGGGGAACTTGATGGATATGCTTCCATATTCACATTTGATTCTGAACAGAAAGTAATTCCGGTCGCAAGAATAGGTGGTTCGGATTACTATTATGCTGTCAATAAGAATCGTCCTGATCTGCTTGCCGAACTGAATATGGCACTTGCAGAGATTCAGGATGAGGATCCGTATTTAAATCAGAAGATATCCGAAGAACGTCTCTACAATAGTAGAACAAATGCTCTTATTACGCCTTCCGAGGAGGAATGGATTAATGAGCATGGCACTATTCGTATAGGCTACAGGAATAACTACTTGCCGTTTTGTTCACGGGATGAGAAAAGCGGAGAACTTACAGGTGCACTTAAGGATTATCTGGCACAGGCCAAGAACAATCTGAATTATCCTGATTTAAAGATCGAGACTATACCTTATGATTCAACGGAGGAAGGGCTTGAAGCACTAAGCAATGGGGAAGTTGACTGTATATTCCCGGTATATTTAAGTACCTACGACGCAGATCAGAGAGGTATCAGACTGACTTCGCCGGCTATGAAGACAGAAATGAATGCAATTATGCGAAGTTCGGAGAAGAGAGTCCTGTCAGAGGATTCCGAGATTAATTTTGCGTTAAATGATGGCATGATGAATGTCGAAACCTTTATCATGGATCATTATCCCAAGGTTAACAGAGAAAACTATGCTGGGCTTGATAGATGTTATGACGCAGTTTCTGATGGAAGCGCAGACTGTGTTCTTGTAAGTGGTTATAGAATCCCAACAACAGAGGAAACTTTAAAGAAAAAGAAGTTGGTTTCCGTACCAACGGGAGAATCTATGCCGCTTTCTTTTGCTGTAAGAAAGTCAGATACCGAGATGTACTTCTTTATGAATAAAACTGCAGTTATGACGGAAAGTGGAGATATGGATTCGGCACTTGCTTCATATATGTTGAATGATCAGAAGGTAACCTTTATGCAGTTCCTTAGAGATCATCTGGTTTTTGTGATAGTCACTCTGATTGTTATATTCTCCGTTGTTATTTTCCTTCTGGTACAGAAGATGAAGGCAGACCGACTGGCTAATAAGCAAAGAGGATTGCTTGAAGAAGCGGCTGAGGTTGCGGAGCTAAAACAGACTGTTACATCCCTTCTTGATAACATGCCGGGAATGAACTATACCAAGGATGCTGAGACGGGAGTGTATCTGGCATGTAACCAGGAATTTGCTGAACGTGCGCACAAGAAGAGTCCGGAAGAGGTTGTCGGGCTTACTGCATATGATCTGTTCGACGAAGAGATGGCAAAGCATTATATAGAGGATGATAACATAGCGCTTTCCATGGATGAGCCGTATATATTCTATGAGAATGTTAAGAATGCCACAGGCGAGCAGGTACAGATCAGAACAACAAAACTCAAGTATACCGATGCCAATGGTCGTCAGTGTGTGCTCGGAATCTCGATTGATGTTTCAGATACAGTTCGTATCAACAGAGGAAGTGTAAAAAACAAAGAGTCCTATGAGAAGGCCAGAAACTCGGGAATTATATTTACCCATATAGCGCAGGCGCTTGCACATGGATACATAGATCTGTACTACATAGATCTTAATTCGGAGGAGTATATAGAGTATCGCCTGGATGATGAAGGTGGAAGTCTGGTCGAAGCACGTCGTGGATGGCACTTTTTCGAGGAGTGTCAGGAGGTGATCGATAGAGAGGTATATCCGGAGGATTGCGATACTATCAAGAAAGCTTTGGATAGAAAGACTCTTGAGACTGAGTTGGGACAGAACAATACATTTATGATAACCTATCGAATAATAAGTGATGTGACTCCGAAGTACGTAAGTATGAAGATAACACGTATGCAGGATGACAATCGATTTATCATTTTGGGTATTACAGATGTGGATGAGCAGATGAAGGAGCACAACGCGGCTGCACAGATGCAGGAGGAACAGGTTGCTTATAACAGAATAAGTGCGCTTGCCGGTGATTTCTTCTGCATATACATAGTAGTTCCGGAAACAGGTCAGTACAGAGAGTTTAATGCATCAGGCGACTTTGATCTGTTTGAACATCATGGTGAGGGGCTTGACTTCTTTACTGACGCAAGAGAACGTGCGGTATTGGGTATCTATCCGGAAGATCAGAATCGTTTCCTTACTGCACTTACAAAAGAAAATGTAATGGCCGAGGTTGAGCAAAGTGGAATCTTTACTCTGAGCTGCCGTATGATGATAAAGGGCGAGCCGCGATATGTTCAGTTCAAGGCTGCACTTGTAGAAGAGAAGGAAGGAGCGCGTCTGATAATCGGTGTAAACGATATCGATTCTCAGGTTCGTCAGGAAGAAGAGTATGGCAGACGTCTGGCTCAGGCACGTATAGAAGCAAACATAGATGCACTTACAGGTGTAAAGAACAGAAATGCTTATCGTGTATATGAGGAGAGAATTAATGCGCAGATTGAGATGAATCGAGCACCTGATTTTGCAATAACGATTCTTGATCTGAATAACCTGAAGAAGATAAATGATACTGAGGGTCATAAAGCGGGAGATCAGTATCTCAGAGATGCCTGCAAGATTATATGTACAACCTTCAAGAGGAGTCCGGTATTCCGTGTGGGTGGAGATGAGTTTGCGGTTCTTTCACAGGGGGAAGATTATAAACACCTGGATGAGCTCATCGAACAGATGAATAATCATAACGAAGAAGCAGTAAAAACAGGAGGAATTGTTATTGCTCTTGGTATGTCCAGATATGAACATGATTCGAGGGTCGCTACAGTATATGAGCGTGCGGATCAGCTGATGTATGAGAATAAGAGTGCTCTGAAGGCACTTAATAAATAAGTAAGGGTATTACAAAGGGGATAGTAGTATATGTATTATTCCGCAATAGGACTGCTTGCGGCCCTTGTACTGATAATCGTTAATCAGGATATTCTGTTTCATCCGAAACAGTCATTTGATAAACCTGTATGGTCCATATACAGGAGGTTTTTGATTGCAGTTTTGGTTTATTATATCACGGACATCGTATGGGGTATTTTTGATGGACTGAAACAGTCAAAACTACTCTTCGTTGATACGACTATTTATTTTGTTGCTATGTCTATTGGTATACTCTTATGGGCTGAGTTCACCGTCGCATATCTGGAGGATAAAAACCTGCTCGGGCGTTATCTCATATTTATCGGTCGGGTTATATCCGGTTTGATAACTATACTTGTTATCGCTAACATTTTCACTCCTATTCTTTTTGTTGTTGATGATAAATGTGTTTATCATGAGCTTCCGGTACGAAATGCGATGCTCTTATGCCAGATAGTAATGTTCTATCTGATTTCGATATATGCGATAACTTATTTATTCAAACTGAAAAAAGAGATAATTAAGTCACAGCGTTATCGCATACTTGCAATCTTCGGATTTATAATGGGAAGTTTGCTTTTCATTCAGCTGTACTTCCCGTTACTTCCTGTTTATTCTATAGGATATATGCTGGGAACATGCATGCTTCATACCTATGTTACGAATGATGAGAAGGAAGCATACAAGAGGGGGCTGGAAGAAACAGAGAAGATTACTATTCTCAAGGATACTATTATTTCACTGCTTGATAACATGCCTGGGATGGCATTTACGAAGGATGCTGAAACAGGAAAGTATATCGCATGTAATCAGGCATTTGCAGAGTATGCACATAAGAAAAACAAGGAAGAGGTAATAGGACTTACTGATGCTCAGATCTTTGATCCTGAGACGGCGGCCCAATTCGTAGAGGCAGATAAAATAGCTATGTCGCTGAGCAAACCATACATATTCTTTGAAGACGTTCCGGATGCAGTCGGTAATCAGCGACAGCTGCAGACGACAAAGCTAAAGTACAAGGATGTATCCGGAAAAATGTGTGTTCTTGGCATGTGCCAGGATATAACAGACATGGTAAGCATACAGCATGAACAGGCTATGACGAAGGAAGCGTATGAACAGGCGGTAAGCTCCGGTCTCATGTATACAAACATTGCACAGACTCTTGCTCGTGATTACCTGGATATGTACTACGTAAATGTGGACTCAGAGGAGTATATAGAGTACAGCAAGAGTGAGGAAGGAACGGCGTTAAAAGAAATAAGACGTGGCTGGCACTTCTTCAGTGATTGTAAGAATGAGCTTGCAGAGCAGGTGTATGCTGATGACAGAGATTCGTTCTTAGATTCCATGAAGCGTAAAAATCTGATGAAAACACTCAAGCAGAAGGATTCATATGTCATGACATATCGCCAGATGAGTGAGAACGGCCCTGTTTATGTCAGTATGAAGATATCCCGGATGGATGATGAACACTATATCATCATAGGTATCTCAGATGTTGATGCAGAGATGCGAGAGACAATGATTAAAAATGAAGCTCTGGCTGAAGCGCTTGATTCCGTTGAGCAGGCTAATAAGGCTAAAACTACATTCCTTTCCGGAATGAGTTATGAGATACGTACTCCGCTCAGTTCGATAATTGGTCTGGATACTTTGGCTCTGAAGAATGAGAAGTTGGATGGTGAAACTCGAGATTATCTGGAGAAGATTGGAGAAAGTGCGAATAATCTGAGGACTATTATTAATGATATACTGAATATGAGTCGTATAGAGTCCGGTCGTGTAATGCTTCGAAAGTCTGAGTTTTCTCTGGGGACACTCATTGAACAGGTAAGTACCGTAACTATGTCACAGTGTAAGGATAAGGGACTTACTTATTCGTGTAGTTTTATAAACCAGGTGGAAGGTTCATATATCGGAGATGATACAAAGCTTAAGGAGGTTCTGCTCAAAATCCTGTCAAATGCAATAAAGTTCACCGATGCACCCGGTGATGTTAAACTCACTGTGGAAAAAATATCAGAGGATGAAGACCAGTCCACAATCCGTTTCTGTATCAAGGATACCGGAATAGGAATAGATAAAGAGTATATACCAAAAGTTTTCGATGATTTTTTCCAAGAGAATACAGGGCTCAGAACTAAGTTCGGAGGTAGTGGACTGGGTATGGCCATTACCAAGAGAATTGTTAATATGATGAATGGAAGTATAACTGTAGAATCTGAAAAGAAAGTAGGTTCGGAATTTACAGTGACTATACCACTACATAACAGTGATCAGAGTGGTCTGAATCTTGAAAGAGAGATAGATCTGAGTACGATGCATGTTTTAATTGTTGATGATGATGAGATTGAATTAAAACATGCAAGAGCTGTTCTTCAGGAAGCCGGAGTTAAAACTGATACTTGTACGAGTGGAGAGGAAGCGCTTAATAAGATAGAAACACATTTTGCTAAGCATGAGCCTTACAATCTGGTCCTTATGGATTGGAATATGCCGGGCATGAACGGAAAGGAAACCTCTGCTAAAATTAAGAAGCTTTTTGGAGAAGAGATAACAGTTGTTGCTCTGACTGCATACAGCTGGGATGATATCCGTGAAGATGCAGAACAGGTGGGAGTGAATCATTCCCTTACAAAGCCTCTGTTTGTATCAGAAATAGTGGAGAGCTTTGAAGATATAGCTCGTCACAGCAAGATGAATATATTCAAGGAAAAGAAGAGGGCAAGTCTCGCAGGACGTAGAATCCTTCTTGCGGAGGATATAGAGATTAATGCCGAGATACTTACGGACGCACTAGATATGGAGAATATCAAGGTCGATCATGCCGAGAATGGTAAGATGGCAGTTGAGATGTTTGAAAAGAGTACTGAAGGCATATATGCAGCAATACTTATGGACGTTCGTATGCCTGTTATGGATGGCCTGGAAGCTACAAAGGTTATACGAGCTATGAGCAGGGAGGATGCGAAGAGAATACCTATCATAGCACTTACTGCGAATGCATTTGATGAGGATGTGCAGCGTTCCATAAGTGCAGGAATGAATGCTCATCTGACTAAACCTATTGAAGCGGAAAGTTTGATCGAAACCTTGGGAGAACTTGTTTATGAGGCGATGGAGATAAAGCGATGAATATACCTAATGACCCGATAATGCTAATGAGTTATATGAATACACAGCTGAGAGATAACTATGCATCCATGGAAGAATTTGCAGCTTCAAACGGGGTAAATGCACAGGAAATCAAGGACAAACTGGCTGCAGTTGGATATAAGTATGACGAAGAAAAAAATCAGTTTGGACGAATCATATAATTTCATATGAAATAAAAAAAGCGTTACAAAATGTAGCGCTTTTGTAGTTTAAGTGCTATGACAGGGGGTTCTCCCCATATTTGTCCAGCAGAAGATTTGTATCCATAACCGATGCATGCTGATTAATTGCTACGGAAAGTATGATATCGCGTTTGTTCATAGGATATAGGATGGCACATTCATTAAGTTCCAGTGCCCTTGTTGTTTCTTCGCTGGTAAGTCCTGCTCCTATACAGAGGCGGAGAACTTTATCACGACTGGGTTTTCTGGTGCCCTTCATTATCTGGTAATAATATGATTTTTCAACTCCACTGAGTTTAATTAGTTCGGAGTCTGAGAGTTTTTTTACAGATGTAAGAGATTTATAGTATTCCACAAAGGTTTTATAGCTGTCTGTTACCTTTTGGTGTTTCATGTATTTTTGCATTTCGAGTTCGTTATCTATCTGTGAAAGAATATCTGCCAGCTTCTTTGTTGTTTTCTCGTCCATTTCCCCCCCCTGTAAAACATATCTAATGATAATGGAAGTAGGCTTTAGCCAAAAATTAATATAGCATATTTGTGACTTTATAGGGTGGGCTGCCTGCCCACTAAATTTGACGAAACTTATAATTTAATAATAGCATATTTGTAGTATAATTAGACAAAAATGATTCGATGAAGTAATCGGAGCAAAATCAAGTATGAATAAAATGTATTTTGAACAGTCTTCATGGTTTGATATAATAAGGCTCGAAGAAATAGACTACTTCTCCTAGTTGAGAAGTAGATGACAGAATCTGCAGAGAAAGTAGTCAGAGGATTAAAGTGTAATCCTCTTGAGGATTGAGATATGTCAAGGATTAAAAAACTTATAATCTTAATAGTATGCGTCCTTTTGGTTGGTATCTTTGACGTATTTGTTATCGGAGATACATTTATTCATGAGTTTCCTATCATCCTTGAGGGAAGCGGAGTTCCTGAAGTGGAGATAGAAAATGAGGATGTTTTAGAGGTCTATGAGGCTATGTCTACGCCGGAGACCGCAAGGGTTGTTTTTAAAGGGAAAAATCCCGGAAGAACTGAGGTGCATATAACTGTAAGAGGAGACGGAGGCAAGTATCTGACACATTCCGGTGTTTACTGTGTTCATAGAAACGGTCTGATCACGCAGGGTGGATATCTGGGTACGACCAACAGGTTCTATATCATAGGTATCGAAGCAGCACTGTGTTTTGTGATTGCATTTATCCTGAGAGTAAGAAAATGTATGAAACTCGCAAAGAAGAATATGTATTCATATTCGCTGGCAGGCCATATAGGTGTTGCTCTTTTTCTTCTGGCATGCTCGGTTCTCTTTATAGCGGTTTCGATAAGACAGGGCACCGCAAACTACAGGATTGATATTATGTACATGGCATTTTTCAATATATTTGAACTGTTTGCCATGGTGGCTTTCCCGATTGTTTTTATAGTGTCCATATATCTCTGTGTAAGTAATGTTGTGCTGATAAGAAAAGAAGGCTTCAGCTTCACCAACTGTTTATGCATACTTCTCGGATTCGGACTTATATTAATGACATTTTTAGGTTACTATACAGAAAGAATTCTTTACATGGATCCTTACTCATATAAGAATCTGTTCAAGCTGAGACTTGTAAGTCATATAGTGATGTTTTTCTATTCACTTCTATGTTATTTCGAGTGTATCCTTGTCAGTACATTTTACTGTGCTGAGCGTGCGGGACGATATGTTCCGCGCAGAAATAAGGATTATATAATAGTCCTTGGCTGTGGTCTCAAGAAGGATGGAACGCTGACTCCTCTTTTGGCAGGAAGAGCTGATAGAGCCATTTGGTTTTCGAAGAAGCAGAAGGATGAGACGGGGAGAGATATCATCTTCATACCTTCAGGCGGAAAGGGCGATGATGAGGTAATAGCAGAAGGCGAGGCGATACGTAATTATCTGATCGAGAAGGGAATCAAACCGGATCATATCCTGGTGGAGAACAAGTCCACCTCGACTTACGAGAATCTGAAGTATTCCTTTGATATTATTAAAAATCGGGAACGTGAAGCATTTGAAGGAGATGGTCATGTGGGAATAGCATATTCCACTACAGATTACCATGTCCTGAGGAGCGGAGTTATCGCAAAGGAACAGGGAGTAAAAGCCACAGGTCTCGGAAGCAGGACAAAATGGTATTTTCATATAAATGCAATCATCAGGGAGTTTATTGCTATCCTGAAAGCTGAAAGAAGAACCCATATAAGAAATGTAATCCTGCTTATGATCTATACTCTTGTTTTATTCTTCATTGCCACGAAGATTGGCTATTTATAAAAGACAGATTGAAAGGTTGTAAAAAAGTTGGGAATTATAGCTCTGATTTTGTATATTTTTTTTCAGACAGGGATTTCGTTACTTTCGGAATATCTCATTCAGAAAAATAAACATATCGGAAATCTGGGAAAGAAGACGAGAATTATAAGAATTTCATTCTATATACTGTTAGGATTGCTCCCGGTACTGGGGGCATTTCTTCCGAAGTGTTCCTTCAAGTATTTCTGCATGAAATGGGGAAATGTATGGCTCGGATTTTTTATGTACTATTCGGCTTTGATCATATTCCTTACACTTATCGGCCTATTGGTGTCGAAGGTGAAAAAGGACAAAGAGAAAAGGTCGCTCAGATTCGTAATGCTTACGTCCTTTGCCATAGCTTCAGTTCTTTTTGCGTATGGAATTATACATGCCAGATCGCCTAAAGTGGTTAGATATGATGTAAGTATAAATAAGCAGACTGAAGGTATAAAGCAGCTGAAGGTTGTTCTGATTGCCGATCTGCATCTCAGTGTGAACTCAGATATTAAACTGACCGAGAAGATGGTGGAACTTGTGAATGCGGAAAATCCGGATGTTGTAGTTGTAGCAGGAGATATATTTACAAGTAATATCGAAGGTCTTAAGGATCCTGATAAATATGCGGAAGCGCTCAGCCATATGAAGGCAAAGTACGGAGTCTATGCTGTCTATGGTAATCATGACGTAGATGAGGATCTGTTCAGTGGTTTTGCAATCTCTCCGGTTTCAGAGGCTTTCAGAACACCTGAGATAGAAAAGTTTTTTGAAGACGCAGGATTTACAGTTCTCTATGACGAGACAGTTACGTTAGCAGACGGAGAGGTTAATCTGGTTGGTCGAATTGATGGCGAGAAGGCGGGTGACGGTACACGTAACAGAGCTGATGCGAAAACTGTTCTCAGTGATGTGGATAAGACTAAACCGGTAATAGTACTTCAGCATGAGCCCGTAGAATTTAAAGACCTGTCTGATAATGGCGCGGATCTTGTACTGTGCGGACATACACATAATGGTCAGGTTTTTCCCGGCAATCTTTTCGTTCCGTTATTCAATGAAAATGCATACGGTGTGAAAAAACTACATGGAATAGATACAGTCGTAACTGCCGGAGTCGGTTACTACGGACCTCCGATGAGAGTGGGAACTGACAGTGAGGTTACGGTGGTTAATATCAAGTTTGAGTAGGTTTAGACGATGAATGAACAAAAAGTCATGAGGATTGGCGAACTAAGAAAAAGGAATAGAAGAACGATCTTCACTAGAGGTATAAAACCATATCTGGTTATGATTCTTATTGTTTTTACTTTTTCTTTTCTTGAGATATCAAACTCAGCGGCAACAAATGAAGTAGAATATCTGGATGAGTATTTAGGTCTCGGAACAGTAGATGCCGTTGATGTTGAAGCAGTTCAGGATTACATCGCAGGAATGCCTGTGATTAAAGCTTTGCCTGAAGGTTTAGTGAAAAGTACAGTGTTCCATATCGTAAATGATCATAGCTGGATACTCAAATTCCTTGGGAGAAATCGTGGATATGCCGAGAGAAATGTAGGAGAGATGGCTGGTTTTCTTATAGCAGCCTTTATCCTTATAGATATCATTTTTTACCTTTTGATGAAGGTTTTTATAGTTGGACTCAATCGTTATTTTATGGAGGCGAGGCT
>AUXO015913623.1_pt1 | contig 20004 bp, 20 predicted proteins | sample 768731 | NCBI WGS metagenome assembly AUXO01 (sample SAMN02715735, study PRJNA202380) | gut metagenome | biome: sheep rumen | host: Ovis aries | place: New Zealand: Palmerston North
GGAGCGGTTAAGTCCTTTTCCAACGATTGGAAAAGGGTTTGGGAAAAGGTTCGAAGCCTTCCTGGCTAGGAACCAAAGGTCACTGTTCCCGAAGGGAGGTAAAGTAAGGTTGGTTGGTCGGTAAAACGCTAAGAGGGTTGGGTAATCGGTAAAAAGTTTCTTTGAAGTTCAGTTTCTTTGCGCCAAAGAAAAAGGACACAATATTGAGAGGTTCTCTCAAAAAAACAATTTCTTGCTTTCTTCTTGTAAAAGAAGAATAAATCTTAAATAAACATGATTTTATTTGGATATATGAGAAAAACAATGTAACTTTGCCGAATAATTCGGAAAATCGATTTTCAAAATAACCGAAACACGGTCATTAAAGAAAGTTAAATTTAACCTAATAGGCTGAATCATAATGATTTATGATTGCCTGTCAGGAAAGTTTTTATTGTGCAATTGCGAAAATTGACCTTGATTATTCTATTACTAAAAATTATTTTTCTATGTTCAATCTCGATAAATTTATATCAGACTTTGTAACAAAACGCCCAGTCAGCATGTTTGCCCAAGACATAGAGGCAAATAAGGAAACGCTGAGCAAAGAGATAAAAGATAAGAAAGTTTGTGTGATTGGTGGTGCTGGATCTATTGGCTCCAGTTTCATTAAGGCAGTGCTGCGCTTTGAACCAAAGAGCGTGGTTGTAATTGATCTTAATGAAAATGGTCTGGCAGAGTTGGTACGTGATGTCCGCAGCACCAATGGCTTGTTCGTTCCAGATGAGTTCCGCTGTTATACTCTGAACTTCGCAGACCCCATCTTTGAGCGGATATTCCGTGAGGAGAAAGGTTTTGATATCGTAGCCAACTTCTCTGCTCATAAGCATGTGCGCAGTGAGAAAGATAAATACTCTGTTCAGGCTCTAATAGAGAACAATGATATCAAGGCCAAGAAGCTGATGGACTTGTTGAAGATATATCCACCAAAGCACTTCTTCTGCGTCAGCACAGACAAGGCTGCCAACCCTGTCAACATCATGGGTGCCTCTAAGCGCATCATGGAAGATCTGGTGATGGCCTATAATCAATATTTTAAGGTCACTACGGCTCGCTTTGCCAATGTGGCTTTCTCTAATGGTTCACTGCCTGATGGATGGCTTCATCGACTGATGAAAAGACAGCCTTTAGCAGCCCCTTCTGATGTAAAACGCTATTTTGTTTCTCCAGAGGAGTCAGGTCAGATTTGCATGCTAGCCTGTATTCTTGGAAAACCAGGTGAAGTCTTCTTCCCGAAGCTTGGTGAAGACCAGATGCTTACCTTCAGCAGTATCTGCGATGACTTCGTAAAAGCCCAGGGATTCTCAAAGCATGAATGTCAGTCAGACGAAGAAGCTAAGAAGATTGCTTATTCTCTTAATAGTGATGCTCTCAATTCTGGTCTATCTGTCATTGCTGATTATCCAGTAGTTTATTTTAGCAGTGATACGACTGGTGAGAAAGCTTATGAAGAGTTTTATGTTCCTGGTGAAAAGATAGATATGCAGCGTTTCCTCTCTTTAGGCGTTGTGGAACAGACCGTACGCCATGATATGAAGGAGGTTGATAGTTTCTTCAATAAGTTGGAAGGCATTTTTGTAAAGGATGACTTCACCAAAGCCCAAGTAGTAGATGCTATACGAGAATTTCTGCCCAATTTCCAACATGAGGAAACAGGCAAGAATCTCGATCAAAAGATGTAATTATGGATTATAAAAATATAACCGACTTTATTCATGACCTCTATGGAGGAGGTGACTTTATACCTCTGGCAGTGCCAGTATTTATTGGCAATGAAAAGAAGTATCTCAACGAATGCATAGACACCACGTTTGTATCAAGTGTTGGTAAGTTCGTAGATAGATTCGAAGAGGATACTGCCAAATATACAGGATGTAAACGTGCAGTTGTCTGTGTCAGTGGTACCAATGCGCTTCACATGAGCCTTATGCTGGCAGGTGTTGAGCGTGACGATGAAGTGCTTACTCAGGCTTTGACATTTATTGCTACCTGTAATGCTTTGAGTTATATAGGAGCCCATCCTGTATTCATCGATGTGGACAGAGATACGATGGGATTGTCACCAGTTGCAGTTCGCGAGTGGCTGGCTAAGAATTCAGAGCAAAAGAACGGTGAGTGTTTCAACAAGAACACAGGCCGTAGAGTAAAGGCTTGTGTGCCTATGCATACTTTTGGACATCCAGTTCATTTGGATGAATTGGTTGAGGTTCTTAAAGAGTATAATATAGAACTAGTTGAAGATGCAGCAGAAAGTATAGGCTCGCTTTATAAAGGTAAACATACTGGGACTTTCGGAAAAGTGGGGGCTTTGAGTTTCAATGGTAATAAGACCATCACCACTGGCGGTGGTGGTATGATGCTGTTTAATGATGAGGAACTGGGCGCATATGCCAAGCATATCACCACTCAAGCCAAGATACCTCATCGATGGGAGTTCCGTCATGACCACATTGGCTATAACTATCGTATGCCCAATATCAACGCTGCCTTAGGCTGTGCCCAGTTAGAGCATATTGAAGAATATGTAGCATCAAAACGTGAGACTGCAAAGGCTTACGAGGAGTTCTTTAAGGATATTCCGGAAATTGATTTCTTTGTGGATACACCTGATACTCGCTCAAATTATTGGCTCAATGTCATTATATTGAAAGACAAAGAAGCTCAGCTCAACTTCTTGGAGTACACCAATGATAATGGAGTCATGACACGTCCAATATGGGAATTGATGAATCGACTCCCGATGTTCGAGAAGTGCGAGAATGATGGCCTGAAGAATACTATCTTCTTTGCAGATAGAGTGGTTAATATCCCAAGCAGTGTAAGAGTGAATAATTAGTAAACAATGATGAAGAATGTACCTAAAATCAAGATTGGAATCGTTGCGGTAAGCCGCAATTGTTTCCCGGAATCGCTTGCGGTGAACCGCCGCAAAGCTGTAATTGAGAAGTATGTTGAGAAATACGGCTCTGACGATATTTATGAGTGCCCGATATGCATCGTGGAGAGTGAAGTCCACATGAAGAGAGCACTGAAAAATATCGAAAAAGAGGAGTGCAATGCTCTTTGTGTATATCTTGGCAATTTCGGCCCAGAGATTGCCGAGACGATGTTGGCAGAGAAATTCGATGGACCCGTGATGTTCTGCGCTGCTGCTGAAGAGTCTCAGAATGATTTGCTTGATGGCCGCGGTGATGCCTATTGTGGCATGCTGAACGCCAGCTATGCTTTGAAACTTCGGAAGGTGAAGGCCTACATCCCTGAAAAGCCTGTAGGTACGGCTGCAAAGTGTGCTGAAATGATCCATGACTTTGTACCTATTGCCCGGGCTATTGTTGGTTTGAGAGATTTGAAGATTATTTCTTTCGGCCCTCGTCCCAATAACTTCCTGGCATGTAATGCGCCTATTCAGGCCATCTATGATCTTGGTATAGAAATAGAGGAGAACTCAGAACTTGATCTCTACGAGACTTTTAATAAACATGAAGGAGATGCCAGAATACCTGCCCTTGTTGAGGAGATGGCTGCTGAGTTGGGTATCGGCAATTGTATGCCAGATATCCTGCCGAAGTTGGCACAGTATGAACTGACACTGCTTGACTGGGTTAGGCAGCATAAGGGGGATCGCAAGTATGTGACGCTGACCACTAAATGCTGGCCCGCCTTCCAGACGAGCTTTGGCTTTGTTCCCTGTTATGTTAACAGCCGACTGACGGCTCAAGGTATTCCCGTTTCATGTGAAGTGGACATCTATGGCGCTCTGTCAGAGTATATCGGTACTTGTGTGACGCAGGATGCAGTTACACTTCTGGATATCAACAACTCAGTTCCTGATGATATGTATGAAGAGAGTATCAAGGGTAAGAAGTTCCTGACGGATACCTTTACCGAGGATGACCTCTTTATGGGATTCCACTGCGGCAATACGGCTTCTTGCAAGATTACAGGCTGTAAGATGTGCAACCAGCGCATCATGGCCCGCTCTCTGCCGCCTGAGGTGACGAAGGGTACTATTGAGGGTGATCTGGTTCCTGGCAAGACTACCATCTATCGACTGCAAAGCACTGCTGATACAAAGATCAGAGCTTATATCGCTCAAGGCGAGATTTTGCCTGTAGCGACGCGCTCATTCGGTAGTATTGGTATTTTTGCGATTAAAGATATGGACCGCTTCTATCGCCATGTATTGATAGAGAAGAATTATCCCCATCATGCCGCCATCCTGTTCGACCATTACGGCAAATACCTGTGGGAAATCTTCAAATATATTGGTGTGCCTGTGCAGGAGATAGATTACAATAAGTGCAAAGAGTTTTATTATGCAACGGAGAATCCGTTTAAGAAGTAAATGAGTATAAACTAAAATATAGGAGATTAAAACAATGACAAACAAGGAGAAGTACAACAAAGTGTTTATGGAGAATCTGGATGTGAAAGAAGAGCAACTTGCTAACCTGAAGTATCAGGATGTACCTACATGGGACTCTGTAGGTCATATGGGTCTGGTCAGTGAGATTGAGGATGCTTTCGACATTCAGTTTGAGACTGATGACATCGTAGATTTTAACAGTTATCAGAAAGGCATGGAGATTCTGGCTAAGTATGATGTGGAGTTTTAATCGTAGAACCAATTAAACAGAATTTGTTATGGAGACTAAGTATGAGCCGATATACAATATCGACGCCTACGAGATTCAACAGTATCAGCAGAACCGCTACCCCCTGTTCTTTCTTGATGTGGTGGAAGAGGTAAGGCCGGGTGAATATGTGCGTGCCAAGAAGAATTTTACTTATAATGAGTGGTTCTTCCCTGCACACTTTGCTGACGAACCCAATGTTCCAGGCTTTATTCAGATGGAGTGCCTGGCACAGACCTTTATCATGACTTTTCTTTCTTTGCCTGAGCACAAGGGTAAGAAGACGGCCTTCCTGAATGTGGATAATCTTCGTATGCGCAAAAAGGTGGTTCCCGGAGATACGATGGTGATTGAGGGTTTCTTGAAGAGCTTTAAGAGAGGGGTCGCCTCTGGTCATGTAGAGGCCAAGGTGAATGGAGAGTACGCTCTCTCTGCCGATTTGAAAATTGCGCTTCCCGACATCATGAGAGACTTCATCCCTGGAGGCGAGAAATAATAGCGATGGACCCAAAAGTGAATGATCTGGAACTCCTCTCGAAGCATCTTCGTAAGGAGATCATAGAAATCTCATACCATACTGGAAAGAAAGGCGTTCATATAGGCCCGGCCCTTTCTTGTGCAGACATACTTGCAGTGTTGTATGGTGGAATTATGAGCTATAGGGTTAACGAACCCTCATGGGAAGATCGTGACAGGTTTATTCTAAGTAAAGGTCACGCCTATGCCGCATTATATTCAATATTGAGCCTTTCGGGCTACTGCACCCATGAATATCTGATGGAGAATTTCATGGCCACAGAAGGTGGCCGGTTTCCTGTTCACCCTGTCAAAGATTTGGAGATGGGTATAGAGACATCGAGTGGAAGTCTCGGAATGGGTCTAGGCTATGCTGTAGGAAAGGCCATTGCAGCTAAGCGCAAGAATCAGAAACATCAAATTTATGTGCTTTGTGGCGACGGTGAATGTAATGAGGGTAGCATCTGGGAAGCAGTTTTCTCTGCTGCGCAGTATAATTTGGATAACCTTACCTTATTCGTTGACCATAACAAGTATCAACAGGATGGTATGACTCAGAGCCTGATGCATATCGACTTCGTAAAGATGTTCGAGGCTGCAGGATGGAATGTTCGCGATGTAGATGGTCATAATGTGCAGCAACTTTATGAGTCTCTCAAAAAGGAACCCCACAATGGAGGCAAACCTACGGTGTATGTTTGTCATACAGTCAAGGGAAAGGGTATCAGTTTTATGGAGGGTGACAACTCCTGGCATCATGCCTCAATGAGTGAAGAACAGTACAATCAGGCTATAAACGAATTAAAGGACTAAGACAATGGAAGCAGATAGATTGAAAATGAGAACCTGGTCCATGCTTGGCCAACGTGCTACTTATGGTACTGTTCTTTCTGAATTGGCCTTAAAGTATGATAATGCACTTGTGATGACTGCCGACTTTGCCCGATCTTCTGGACTGAAGCGCTTTGCCGAGGAACATCCCGACAGAATTATCAACGTTGGTATCGCCGAACAAAATATGATAGGCATAGCCTCTGGACTGGCCAGTGAGGGGTATAACGTATTTGCCTCCAGTTTTGCAGCATTTGTAGCTTCCCGCAGCTATGAGCAGGTAAGGCTTCATGCAGGCTATATGCACCACAACATAAAGATTGCAGGCCTGGCTTCTGGTATTGGTGTGGATTATCAAGGCAATACGCATTATGGGCTTGATGATATATGTACCATGAGAAATATTCCAGGACTCACTATCGTGGCTCCTGCTGATTGCTACGAGGTTGCTAATGCGGTAGAGGCTTTGATGGATTTTGAGGGGCCCGTATACCTTCGTCTTTGTGGTGAAAGTAATAATCCGATGGTATATAAGGCACCATACGATTTCAAGATAGGTAAAGCAGTTCCATTAGTGGAAGGTAACGATGTTGCCATATTTGCCACGGGAACTATGGTCAATTATTCCTTGAAGGCTGCCAAAACACTAGCCGAAGAGGGGATTAATTGTTCTGTGGTTAACATTCATACCATTAAACCTATCGATGATGAAGCTGTTAAGCATTATGCAGAAAGCTCGAATCTTGTGGTGACCGTTGAAGAGGGCTTCGTGGAAGGTGGTTTATACGCTGCAGTCATGGAATCACTTGCTAAAACTTCTTCAAAAGCCTTTAAATCCATGGCTTTGGGTATTCATGGTTTCCAACATGCTCAGGCATACAAGAATATGCTTAAGGAATGTGAATTGGATGCAGAAGGAATTGCAGCTTCCATAAGATCAAAATTAAATCTATAGTATAGAGATTACCATCACTTCAATTGAGTATGAAATATATCGGCGAGGAAATATTTAATATTATCCCCAATAGACCTCCATATATGATATTGGATTCATTGGATGTCGAGGGTAATAAGGCTGTTGCGGAAATCATACTAAAAGAAGATTTGTGGATTTTTGCTTGTCATTATCCTGGTCAACCAATCCTTCCTTTAACTCTCCTTGTTGAAAGTATGACACAGACCTTTTCTGCTACTTTTTTTCCTAAAGCTGAGGATAAGACAGAAATACCAGTCATTTCTTCAGTAGGAGAAATAAGGTTGAAGGAAGGATCCCAGCCTGGCGACGTCCTCAGACTTGAAGCCACACTTTTATCATTTAAAAGAGGTATAGCAAAAGGCTTCTGCAAAGCTTTTAAGAATGGAGGAGAGACTCCGATTTTAGAGTTTGATATTGTAGATGTTCTGCCTTCCCAGATGATTAGAATTAGATGATAGCAAGAACTATTAATACCGAGAAATGCATTGGTTGTGGTAAGTGTGTGAACGACTGCATCAACCAGTTCTTGATTTTGGTGGAAGATGAGAGTGGTCGTAAAAAAGCTTCTTTCAAGGAAAGAGGCAGATGCTTGGAGTGTGGACACTGTAATGCCATTTGTCCACAAAGAGCTATCAGTGGCGGAAAGATTGAGGATTTGCAAGGTGTCGATGACGAACTACTGCATTTAATGGGTAGTAAAAGAACTGTTAGACATTACATAAAAGGAAGTATTATCTCACAAGATAAACTGGAACGAATTATATTAGCTGGCCAATCAGCACCGACAGATCGGAATAGAAGGTCTGCAAGGATGATTCTTGTTAAGGAAGAACTGCCTCAGATTTACAATCGCGCACTTGACTATTTAGTTGAGGAAGTTGAAAAAACGGGGAAAATCAACCCTTTGTATGTTCCTACTATGGAGTTGAATGCCAAGAGAGATGAGGTATTATGGAATGCTGAGTATCTAGTGACATTCATTGGTCTGCCAACCAGTCTGATAGATGCTTCCATTGCTTCAGAACGTATGCAACTGGAAGCATGGAGTCTTGGTGTTGGAACAGGTTATCGTGGCGACATGAAGAATGCCTTTAACAATGTAGAAGAACTTCGAGAGACATTCGGCATTAAGAAAAATGAGGAGTGCCTGGTAACTTTTGCAATGGGTATGACAAATCAGAAGTATTTGAGCTCTGCTGTTAAATTAAACCGGAAGGTGGAATTCATATAAATGGATCGCTTTACTTTCAAGACAGATACTGGTAGTCTGGTTATTTATAGATCTGTTTGCCAATACTTAAATTCTAACATGTATGTTCTTCTAACAGAAAGTAAAGCGGTTGTATTTGATCCTTGTGAGGATGGTGATTTATTGCAACTGTTGGATAGTAAACATATTGCAAAAGTACAGATTCTATTAACTCATGAGCATTATGACCATATCAGTGGGGTGGATTGGCTATTAGAAAATATTGACGCTGAAATCTTTTGCCAAAAAGATGCTGCAAAGGCGCTAGCAATAGGCAGGACTAGAACACCAGCCCTAATCTCTACGGTACTTGCTAATGAAGATAGAAAGGATGGAGGACACAGATATCCGGATTTTAAAGCGAAGTTCAAACCATACTCCATTTTGGCAGATCGAACATTTGAAGAATATTTGGAATTTGAGATTGGTGATTTGAGATTCAGGGCAAAGTCAACGCCCGGACATAGCCCAGGAAGTACTTGCTACATGCTAAATGATGAACTCATATTTACAGGCGATACTCTTCTACAAAATGATAAGATAATACTACGTTTTTCAAATAGTATGGAAAATGAATACGAAGATGTAACATTACCTTATCTTCGCTCATTAAAGAAGACAATGATAGTGATGCCAGGGCATGGAGCCCCTTTTGTTATGAGTGATACAAGTAATATATAAAGTTTTTTATCTAGTTTACGATGTCAAAATATAAAATATTAGATTTTGTCCCTCGAAAGGATGTGGATAAACTTGTTCATTTCTTGAAATATCATTGGAAGGAGGATCATGTTTTTGTGAAATCAAGAGCGTTATTAAATTTCCAGCATTATAATAAAGAGGTTGATGGATATACATTTGTGGTAGCTGAAAATCAGGAAACAGGAGAGTATGATGCTCTGGAAGGCTATATCCCAACTTATCTTTATGATGACAACTTAAAGTCACAAGGGGATTATTGGAGTGCTTTATGGAAACGTAGAGAGGATGTTGATCCTAAGGAATTGGGGCTTATTGGAATCCAAGTTCATATGCGACAAATGAAATTGCCGAATTTTCATTCTCTGGGTAGTGTCAACCCTAGTGATGATGCTAAGAAGGTGCATAAGGGACTGAATGCGGTAATGGAAGATATGGCTCAATATTATATCCTAAATGACAGCATAAAAGAATTCAAGATAGCGGGAAATATTAATATTATAGAAAGCGTTATTCCTTCTGACAATAACTATAGCTTGGAATACAAAGACAATAATGATTGGGATCATTTAAATCTAAAAGGGTATTATCACCCTTTAAAAACCTTGGTGTTCTTTAAGAATAGATATGCAAATCATCCCATTTATAAATACTCCTTTATTAATGTATATCATCAAAAAGAATTGGTTGCAATTTTAGCAACAAGAGTAATTCATGTGAATAATTCTTGTTGTATTAGAATAGTGGATGTTTTAGGTAAATTACCTAATGCGAATATTAAACAACAATTCTTGGATATTATGTATGATTTGAAAGCTGAATATATTGATGTTTTGAATTGGGGTATACCTAAATCGGTTTTCGTGATGATGGGATTCCAAATTCTTGATGTGAATGGCACATTAATAATTCCTAATTATTTCGAGCCGTTTGAACAACGAAATGTAATTTTCAAGATGGCTTATAATGGGATATACAATGATTATGTGGTTTTTAAAGGCGATGCTGATTATGATCGTCCTAATATCTTACCCTAATCATGACAGAAACGAAGTTAATAGTGATTATTATACTAGATAGGTAACATACAGATACAAGAAATGAGATTAATAATACAATTATTATGAAAGTCGTATTGTTGGCAGGTGGTTTTGGCTCACGTATTAGTGAGGAAAGTCAATTTAAACCAAAACCGATGATTGAGATAGGTGGTATGCCAATTATATGGCATATCATGAAAGAATATGCTTACTATGGCTATAACGAGTTTATTATCTGTGCAGGTTATAAGCAAGAGTATATCAAGGAATGGTTTGCTAATTATTTCCTCTATAATAGTGATGTTACTTTTGAATTTGGGGGAAGTAAAAATAATATGATTGTACACGAGAGCCATCTTGAACCTTGGAATGTGACAGTTGTAGATACGGGATATAATACGATGACTGGTGGTCGCATTAAGCGTGTTCAAAAATATGTGGGTGATGAACCTTTTATGTTGACATACGGTGATGGTGTTTGTGATGTAGAAATAGATAAGTTGGTAAAATTCCATCAAACTCATGGCAAACTTGCAACCTTGACAGCAGTAAAATTAGCCCAGGATAAAGGCGTCCTTGATATAAGTGAAAATAACTCTGTGCGATCATTCCGAGAGAAAAATGCAAGTGATGGGGCTCCTATCAATGCAGGATATATGGTGTTGCAGCCAGAAGTTTTTGACTTACTCGATGGCGATACATGTGTTTTTGAAAAAACTGCGCTTGTAGAACTAGCAAAGAGAGGTGAACTGATGTCTTATGTTCATGAGGGATTTTGGCAGTGTATGGATAATATTCGTGAGAAGAACTTATTAGAAAACCTGTTGGCTCAAGACAAAGCTCCTTGGAAACGCTGGGATAGACAAATACCTAGTATTGAGGCAAGAATAATAACGGGAAATATTTAAAATAATATTACGTATGTCAAAGAAAGAAGATATAAAAAAGCAGATCCTTGATCTGACTCGCGAATACTATAGAGAGGTTCATGCGGTGCAACCCGCTTTTGAGGCAGGCAAGACCCGTGTGAACTATGGTGGCCGTTACTTCGATGATGAAGAAATGGTCAACTTAGTGGATGCATCGCTGGATTTTTGGCTGACTGCAGGTCCATGGGCACATAAGTTTGAGAAAGGACTGGCAAAGTGGCTCGGTGTGAAGTATTGTTCACTCTGTAACTCAGGCTCATCAGCCAATCTGCTTGCTTTCTCCGCTCTGACAGCTCCAGAACTGAAAGACCGCCAGATCAAACGTGGTGACGAGGTGATAACGGTAGCTGCTGGATTCCCGACGACAGTAGCCTGCATCGTGCAGTATGGAGCAGTGCCTGTCTTTGTGGATATGAGTATTGAGGAAAGTAATATCGATACCACACAGTTGGAGGCTGCCCTTTCATCAAAGACCAAGGCCGTAATGATTGCTCACAGCCTCGGTAATCCCTTCAATCTTCAGGTGGTCGTTGATTTCTGCAAAAAGCATAAGCTCTGGCTGGTAGAAGACAACTGCGATGCCCTTGGCTCAGAATACTTCATTGACGGCGAGTGGAAGAAGACAGGTACGATTGGCGATATCGGTACGAGCAGCTTCTATCCCCCTCACCACATGACAATGGGCGAGGGTGGCGCTGTCTATACCAATAATCCCGAGCTGCACAAATATGTCAATTCCTATCGTGACTGGGGGCGCGACTGCTGGTGCGTCGGTGGTGTTGACAACACTTGTGGCTGTCGCTTCACTGGTCAGTTCGGCCAGCTTCCTGCAGGCTATGATCATAAATATGTATATAGCCACTTAGGATATAATCTTAAGGCAACAGATCTTCAGGCAGCTATAGGTTGCGCCCAATTGGAGAAACTTGATTTCATCGTAAAGCGCAGAAGAGAGAACTTTGATACCATGTATAATGGATTGAAAGGTGTAAAGGGACTTCTGCTTCCTGAACCTCAGAAGAATTCAAAGCCCTCTTGGTTTGGTTTCTTTATTACCGTAAAGGATGATGCTGGCTATACTCGCAATGAGCTGACCAAGTATCTAGAGGATCACAAGGTTCAGACCCGCAACCTCTTTGCAGGCAATCTCCTCCGTCATCCTGCCTTTGAGCAGTACGTTGAAGGCAAAGACTACCGCGTAGTTGGAGGCTCACTCCCTGTTACAGATTCCATCATGCGTGATTCTTTCTGGCTGGGTCTCTATCCAGGTATGACCCCTGAGAAGCTCCTGTATATGATTGACATCATCAAGGCTTTTGTCGCTAAAAAGTCATGAACATCGACATTTTCAATGGAGCTTTCAAGGGAAAGCGCGTATTAGTCACTGGCCATACAGGCTTCAAAGGCTCTTGGCTCAGCATCTGGCTTCATGAAATGGGGGCAGAGGTAATCGGTGTGGGCTTAGAGCCTTATTCAGAGAAAGATAACTATGTACTCTCTGGGATTGGTAAGAAGATCAAGGCAGACCTCAGGGCAGATATTCGTGATGGTCAAAAGATGAAAGATATCTTTGCAGAGTTTCAGCCAGAGATTGTTTTTCATTTAGCTGCACAGCCATTGGTGCGTCTGAGTTATGAGATTCCTGTAGAAACATATGAGACCAATGTTATGGGCTCCATTAATATTATGGAGGCTGTTAGAGTAACAGATTCAGTAAAAGTAGTGGTGATGATTACCACTGATAAGTGCTACGAGAATCGTGAGCAAATCTGGGGCTATCGTGAGAATGAGCCCATGGGAGGCTATGACCCATATTCATCATCCAAAGGTGCTGCAGAAATTGCCATCAATTCCTGGCGAAGAAGTTTCTTTAATCCTGCAGATTATGGTAAGAAACATCATGTTTCCATTGCCAGTGTGCGTGCAGGTAATGTCGTAGGTGGTGGTGACTGGGCAAAGGATCGCATCGTGCCTGATTGTATCAGAGCTTTGGAAACAGATAAGCCTATCGAGATACGTTCTCCAAAGGCTATTCGCCCCTGGCAGCATGTATTAGAACCCTTGTCTGGATATATGCTTTTGGCAAGCAAGATGCTTCAAGAACCAGCAAAATACTGTGAAGGTTGGAACTTTGGTCCTCGTACTGAGAGCATTACTTCTGTCTGGGATGTTGCAACGATGCTGACAAAATATTATAAACGTGGAGAATTGAAGGATGTTTCTAACCCTAATGCACTGCATGAAGCAAACTTGCTGATGCTTGATATCAGCAAGGCGAAGTTTCAGCTGGGCTGGGAGCCCCGTACCAATATTGAACAATGTTGTGAGTTGACAGCAGATTGGTATAAGCGGTATCAACAGGAGGATGTTTATAATCTCTGTGTGGAGCAAATTAACGATTTTATAGCATAATTGTATGAGAATAGCGATATTAGGATCGAATGGATTTTTGTCCAATGCTATTGTTAGGCATGGTGAGGGCCTCCCTGATTCGATAATAGATATTTTCGGTTTGGAAGAACCTGTAAATTTAAAATATAACAAGTACTATCAGATAAATCTTTCGGAACAAGAATTAAAGGGTGATGAGTTAAAGGATTATGATATTATTGTCTATTGCATAGGGGCAGGTATTCAGTCAAACCTCCAAGAAAGTAATGATATTATTTATAAACTCAACGTAACTGCACCTGTAAGTATATGCAATACTCTAGAAAACATCGGGTATAAAGGTATATTTATATCTTTTGGTTCCTATTTTGAAATCGGAGCAGTAAATATAGATAAGCCTCTAACTGAGAAGGAAATCCTGTTCTCAGAAGGACAGGCTGCTAATGATTATACTGTGTCAAAACGAATGTTGAGCCGTTATGTTGAATCCAGCAAACATTCGTTTACATATTGGCATTTCATTCTTCCTACCATATATGGTAAAGGAGAAAACCCGATGAGACTGATACCCTATACGGTGAATTCAATAAAGAACGGTAAAGATGTTAAATTTACAGAAGGTAACCAAGTGCGGCAGTATATACATGTAGATATGATACCCAATATCATTATGAATGCTTACTATAATGAATTGGCTTCGGGAATATATAACATAGAAGGTAACGAAACGCTGAGTGTTAAAGAAATAGTTTCATTGATTTATAAATATATGGGCAAAGATTTGCCTGTTGATTCTTTTGGGGCAACTCAAAGAGCTGATGTTGGGATGAAATATTTAGCTCTTAATGGTTCTTTACTAAAGAGTAAATTAGATATTGTGTATAATCAAACGGTATTAAGTTCATTGCAATATTCGAAATAAGATGAAAACAATTTCAGTAGTAACGCCATGTTACAATGAAGAAGAGAATATTCGAGATACTTATAATGCCATCAAACAACAGTTTGAATCAGTGAAGGGCAGGTATCAATACGAACATATCTTCATTGATAATGCTTCCAGTGACTCAACAGTTAAGATCCTACGTGAAATAGCAAAGGAGGATAAGCGTGTGAAGGTTATAGTAAATGCTAAGAACGCAGGTTTTATGAGATCTTCATTCTATGGGTTGCTTCAAGCTTACGGGGATGCAGTTATCTTTATTGAGGCTGATTTGCAGACACCACCAGCAACGGTACTAGACTTCATTGCTAAGTGGGAAAATGGCTCTAAGGTCGTAGTCGGTATCAAAGATCAGAGCCGTGAGAATTTTCTGATGTTCAAGATTAGAAAATTCTTTTATTCTATTTTGTCCAAGATGTCAGAAACGCCGCTTATATCCAACTTTTTAGGGGTGGGATTATATGATCAAACCTTTATTTCTCGGTTAAGAGAAATAGATGATCCTTACCCTTATTTTAGGGGGCTGGTGGCAGAACTGGGCTCAGATATTGGTAAAGTAAATTATGTGCAGGATATAAGAAAAAAAGGTAAGAGCTCATTCTCGTATTATAAATTGTATGATGTAGCGATGTTGGGGTTTGTTAACTATACAAAGTTGCCATTACGATTAGCCAGTTTCATTGGAATGATAATTGCATTATTATGCTTTTTCATTATGGGAGTAACACTCGTTTACAAATTTCTATATTGGAATTCCTTCGCAGTTGGTCAAGCAGCTATTAGTGTGGGTATGTTTTTCTTAGGTGCTGTTCAGTTAATCTTTTTGGGTATCATAGGAGAATATATATCAGCTATATATATACATGTACGAAAACGACCTTTGGTTATAGAGCGAGAACGTATAAATTTTTAATAAGAATGCCTTATGGATTTTAGAGATAAATGGCTATTAGGTTTTTTGCTTGTTGTTATTACTTATGTGTTATCGCATTCGATGATGCTGTTTGTGCCAGGCATTTGGTGGGATGATTGTGGCCTATTTAATATGCCACCTGATAAATTGTCAGAGTGGCACGACGAATTTAATAATCCATTTTTGAGAGAAGTTAATTATTTTGTGTTAGGATACTCAGATAATATTCTTTCTCAGACTCTATTTTATAGACTTTTCCCTTTCTTTACAGGACTTTTATCTGTACTATGTGTGTTTATCATAGTAAAAAAAGTTACATGCCATTATGGAATGACTGTAATTACATCTTTAATTGCTGCATCATTGTGTATGGATAAGACAACACCAATATTAATAACATGTACATATCAAGCAAGTTTGGCATTGTTCATGCTAGGGCTAGTTTTTTTTGTATTTGATTATTATAAGGACAATATCAGTTTTCGCATTTTAGCTTCTTTCCTGTGGTTTTTGTCATTGTGTATATGGAGATCACCTATTATAACTATTGTATACGTATTGATAGCAGCTTGTCTTCTGAAAGTTAAATTTAATTTTGTAGAGCGTAAATCGTATTTGAACATTTTGCGGATAGGATTATCCCGTTATTGGATATTTTTGTTTGTTATTATTGTTTTTGCCGTTTTATTTAAAACAATATTAGCGCCACAAGGATCATATGCTCAATATTATTCGCTGAATCCACTAACAATAATTGCATCACCTTTTACTGCAATTTCTAATTCTTTTCGCTTGCTTGTGCAAACTTGTGGCGAAATACTTTTGACATTTGGATCGTCTCATATTATTGGAACAATTCTATTCTTATTCTTTTGTGTGATTTATTTTGCATTTGTGAAGTTGAAATTTAAAGAATCGTATGTAAATAATATGCTTCTTATGCTGGCGTTTGGGATGTTAGTTTCAACAGTGTATCCACATGTATTAGTGCACGAAATTAATTTTGCTCTAGATTTTGGCGGATGGACGTCGCGATTTGCTTCTATGGCATTGTTTCCAGTAGCTTTTATTTTGGCTTACTTAATACAATTATTGAGCAAAAGGATTCGTCCCATATTATTAGGGCTAATAATTTCTGGTTCTATCATGTTGTCCAATTTAACTGCTTTTGGTTTTATTAGGGGTTGGGCTCGTAATGAAGCAATTGTTGAAGCGATGACTAAATGCCCTTATATTGAAGGAAAAAAAATAATGTATTTTAGTAATGCTGATAATTATTCAGTGTTCCAAAACGAGCCTGATAGATTTTACGAAATAGAAGCATGTGCAAGGTTGGCATACGGTCCAAATACAAAGACAGAGTGCCTTCAGTATAATCCTGGTATAAGTGCAAGTACATTGAAACCGGATTTCGCCCCTGATTATTATATGTTTATTGATAGGCGTGATGATTATAATTCATTAATTTTGTGCTATAGAAGGTTATTTAGACCATCTAAATATAGGGAATGTGTAAAGAATATGCTGTTGGTTAGATTTGAAAAAGTTGACAGATTGAATTTGTAATAATATCGATATAATTGATTTTTTCGATGAAAAAAGAGAATAGGCTTTCTGTGGTAATGTACCACTATGTACGTGATTTAAAGCATTCACGTTATCCAGAGATTAAGGGATGCGATGTAAAATTATTCAGAGAGCAGATAGGTTTTCTGAAGAAACATTATAATTTTGTTACTGTTGAACAGGTTTTGGACGCATATTATAATGAAGGTGTACTTCCCCCAAAGGCTGTATTGCTAACGTTTGATGATGCGTATAGTGATCATTTTGAGTATGTATTCCCAATCCTGGAACACGAACATATTCAGGGGGCATTTTACCCGCCCGTGAAAGCTGTAACTGAGCATACGGTGCTTGATGTTAATAAGATCCATTTTATATTGGCATCAACACCATCAAGTAAGTTTGATATGCTCCTTAATGAAATTAAATTACAATTGGATATTTATCGTGAGGAGTATCATTTGGAATCTTTCGAATACTATATTAATAAATTAGCAATCGAGGAACGGTTTGATCCAAAAGAAATAATATTTGTAAAGCGATTACTCCAGGTAGAGTTGGAAGAGGAACTACGCAAGAAGATTACAGATGAAATCTTTGTAAAAGTAGTGGGTATTGATGAGGGCGCATTCAGCCGAGAGCTTTATATGAGTATTGATCAGATTAAATGTATGGTGGATTGTGGTATGCATATTGGTTCTCATGGATATGATCATTACTGGTTGTCTTCTCTTCCAAAGGAAAAACAGGAGTTTGAAATTGCCAAGTCTTTAGAGTTTATTGATATGGTTGGTGGTGATTCCAAGAATTGGACGATATGTTATCCATACGGAGATTATAACCAAGATACAATTGATCTATTGAAGTATCATGGTTGTAAGATGGGCTTGACAACAGATGTAGAAATTGCAAATTTAGGAGATATCGAGCATGATAGTATTTATAAAATACCGAGGCTTGATACTAATGATTTGCCTAAAGCTACTGATGCAGATACTAATAAATGGTATGAATTGGCATGATAGGAGGAGAATTCCAAATTGCAGTATCTGATATTCTGAACGCTCAGAACCGGCATCTTGATGCGTCTGATGTGTATGCTTACTCATCAGGAAGGGCGGCATTGTTTCAGATTCTGAAATATGTAAAGCAAGAAAAAGGGATTACTCATGTACTTCTGCCAGATTACCTTTGTAGCTCTGTTCTTGTTCCTATTAAGGGTTTAGGGTTGGAGCACTCTTTCTATCCTATTGATGAGCAATTAGAATTGATAGAATCAGAATTCTCAAAATTATATATAAAAGGTTCAGTTATCCTCCTGATAAATTTCTTCGGATTGAAAGATCTTTCTAGCCAGATTAAATTCATTAGGGAGATAGATGAGAATGCAATTATCATTGAGGATGATGTGCAGGCTTATTATGAGTTTATGAAATCTCTTGATGGAGTTGACTTTAAATTCACTAGTCTTCGCAAGACATTTGCAGTGCCTGATGGAGGATTGGTGAAGACGAAACATCATCTACCGAAGGTTACTACACCAAATACCTTTGGCCAGTATAAGGCGGCAGCAGCATTGCTGAAATCCATGCGCGAAGGTAATTTCAACGACCAGATTTATTTGGAACTCTTTGAAAAAGGTGAATCTTTGATTGATAATGAACAGGATTGTGGTATGAGTCAGATAGCGGAAAAACTATATTCCTTTACGAATGAGGATCATGTGAAGGTACGTCGACTTAATAATGCGCGATATCTGATTGATGAATTAAAAAAGATTGGCATAGAACCTTTACTTCTTTTGAATGAAGACCATGTACCACTTTTCGTTCCTATCATATTGAAGAATAGAGACGAAGTTCGTAAGGCCTTGTTCCAAAAGGAGATATATTGCCCAGTTCATTGGCCATTGGATGGAATGGAGTTAAAAAGAGGCGAGCAGATGTCAAAAGAAGAATTATCATTGATCATTGATCAACGCTATGGTCGTAAAGAGATGGACGAAATCATCTCTGTAATAAAGATTATAACAGATGCATCATAATGTCTGTGTTGTAACCGCTGCACGTTCAGAATATGGCCTGTTGAAGTGGGTCATAGATGGTGTATATCATGATTTAGAACTGGGACTGCAATTGGTAGTGACAGGAGCACATCTTTCAGAAGAGCATGGCATGACCTATCGCTTTATCGAGGAAGATGGTTATCCAATTACTGCAAAAGTTGATATGCAATTATCCTCTGATGATAAGAAGAGTATTGTTTCCTCAATGGGGAAATGCTCAGAGGGATTTGCTGAAGCCTTCACCCAATTACAGCCAGACGTAGTCATGGTATTGGGTGATCGATATGAACTTTTGCCGATTGTTAGTGCATCCTTGGTGATGGGTATCCCTGTTGCTCATCTTTCGGGTGGTGATGTGACTGAGGGTGCCATTGATAATGAGGTGCGTAATGCCGTATCAATGATGTCGGCCATTCATTTTCCTGGCGTAGAGAGCTCTGCTGAGAATCTTAGGAGGATGCTTGGTAATGATGCGCCTATCTTTACAGCAGGCGAACCAGGATTAGAAAGTTTTCTACGATATGACTTAATGGGTAGAGCAGAGTTGGCAGAGAGCCTCCAGTTGGATGTGAATAAGAAATGGTGCTTGGTAACTCTTCATCCTGAAACGAAAGTAAGCCTTGATGCTAACATTGAGATGGTGAAAAATCTCTTTGAGGTGATGAGCCATACTGAGGATGTACAATTCGTTATTAGTAAGGCTAATGCAGATTTCGGAGGCAAGCAGATTAATGATTTTTGGGAAGAGGCAGTTAAAGAAGATGAATCAAAGTACAGGCTCTTTACTTCATTAGGTCAAAGACGATATCTCAGTTTTATGCGTCAGGCTGCTGGAGTTATAGGAAATTCATCCAGTGGAATTGTTGAAGCACCATTCTTGGGAATACCTGTTGTTAACATTGGAGATCGCCAGAAAGGACGCCACCTCTGCAAGAATGTAATACAGTGCAATAGAGATAAAGCTAGTATCGAGGACGCTTTTTGCAAGATGTTGACACAGTCCAAGATGGTAGATACCTATTATGGGGATGGCCATACATCGTCTTTTGTTATAGAAAAGCTTAAGTCTTGGTTGAAAGAGCATGATTATTAGGATAGTAGAGCACTGGGATGAGGTGCTTGACACGTTCCTGCCAGCAGAGTGTGATATTTATTTCAGAGAAGAATATGTCAGACTCTATGAAACGGATACAGAAAAGGCTGTTTGCTGCAT
>AUXO016471269.1_pt1 | contig 19994 bp, 21 predicted proteins | sample 768731 | NCBI WGS metagenome assembly AUXO01 (sample SAMN02715735, study PRJNA202380) | gut metagenome | biome: sheep rumen | host: Ovis aries | place: New Zealand: Palmerston North
GCTCGGATGATTCTTCGCCAACACTCACTCTTGCAGGTGGTGATGGGATTCTTGATGGGCTTTTTCTGTGCCTTTTACATGATATTGAGATTTTAGCGTATGACAATGATAAATGATATAAACATAAAAGATAACGATATGACTCCAATAGTAAGCATCATTATGGGTAGTACGAGCGATTTGCCCGTAATGGAGAAAGCGTGTAAGTTTTTGAATGATATGCAAATTCCCTTTGAGGTGAATGCCTTGTCTGCCCATCGCACACCAGAAGCGGTGGAAACCTTTGCCAAGGGTGCAAGAGAAAGGGGCATTCAGGTCATCATAGCAGGTGCGGGAATGTCGGCAGCCTTGCCTGGCGTAGTGGCGGCTAATACCACCCTGCCCGTCATCGGAGTACCTATCAAGGGAATGCTTGACGGACTGGATGCGTTATTGTCTATCGTGCAGATGCCTCCTGGTATTCCCGTGGCTACGGTGGGTATCAACGGAGCCATGAATGCTGCCATTTTGGCTGCGGAGATGATTGCACTCTGCAATGAGGAAGTGGCAGAGAAGATGAGAAACTATAAGGCTGGACTTGGCGCAAAGATTGAAAAGGCAAATCAGGAACTGTCGGAGGTGAAGTATGAATACAAGACCAACTAACTCTTTCTATCATCGTAGGAAGTCGTCTGTGGCTCACGTGGGGACTATTCAAATTGGGGGCGATAATCCTATTCGCATCCAGTCGATGAATACGACCAACACGAACGACACGGAGGCGTGTGTGGCTCAGGCAGAACGTATCATCAAGGCTGGCGGAGAGTTGGTACGCTTGACCACGCAGGGCGTCAGGGAAGCCGAGAACATGAAGAATATCAGGGACGGACTTCGTGAAAAGGGTTATGATACTCCTCTCGTGGCTGACGTGCATTTCAATCCTCACGTGGCAGACGTGGCAGCCCAATATATAGAAAAGGTGCGTATCAACCCAGGAAACTACGTAGATCCTGCCCGTACCTTCAAGCATTTGGAATATACGGATGAGGAATATGCGGAGGAACTGAACAAGATTGACGAGCGACTGATGCCGTTTATCCAGATTTGCAAGGAACACCATACGGCAGTGAGAATAGGAGTGAATCATGGTTCGCTGTCAGATAGAATCATGAGTCGTTATGGTGATACTCCCGAGGGAATCGTTGAGAGTTGCATGGAGTTTCTTCGGATTTTCAAGCGAGAGCACTTTGATGATGTGGTCATCAGCATCAAAGCCTCTAATACGGTAGTGATGGTGCAGAGTGTGCGATTGTTGGTGCAGACGATGGATAAGGAAGATATGCACTATCCACTGCATTTAGGCGTGACGGAAGCAGGAGAGGGTGAAGACGGGCGCATCAAGAGTGCCGTTGGAATAGGAGCCTTGCTGACGGAAGGAATAGGAGATACCATTCGTGTGTCATTGAGCGAGGAGCCAGAGGCTGAAATCCCCGTTGCCAGAAAGTTGGTGGATTCTATTGAGGAATGTGCCGCATTGCGGGCGCAAGCAATAGATTCAATCGCAGATGATACGGTTTGCATGACGCTTCACGAAACGGATTGGGAATCGTTGCAGTTAAAGGCGGCTATGGCGGTTGGAGCCATTTTCATCGACCAACTGGCTCATCAACTGGTCATTCACAATGACGGGTTTGATGAAAGACAATTGACGGAGTTGGCAGACGGAATCCTTCAGGCTGCCCGCATCAAGTTTACGAAGACGGAATACATATCTTGCCCGGGTTGCGGACGTACATTATATAATTTGCAAGAGACCATTGCCAAAATCAAGGAAGCCACTCGCGACTTGGTAGGTCTGAAGATTGGGATTATGGGATGTATCGTCAATGGTCCCGGGGAAATGGCTGATGCTGACTACGGTTATGTGGGAGCAGGGCCAGGGAAAATCTCTCTCTACAAGAAAAAGGTTTGCGTAGAGAAAAACATTCCAGAGAGCGAGGCGGTAGAACGTCTTTTAGCTTTCATCAAACAAGATCAAGAAACAAATAATGAATGATTATCTAATAATTCTATCACCATGGAACTGAAAGAAAAATATATTCCCGCAGATACTCGCTATGATAATAGCGAACAGATGTATCGTAGATGTGGACGTTCAGGCGTGTTGTTGCCAAAGATTTCTCTTGGCTTTTGGCATAATTTTGGCGGAAACGACCCGTATGAGCGTAGCAGGGCTATCACGCATTATGCGTTTGACCACGGTATTACACATTTCGACCTTGCCAACAACTATGGTCCTCCTTACGGTTCGGCTGAGGAGACAATGGGAAGGTTGATGGAAGATGATTTCAAACCTTATCGCGATGAATTGTTTATCGCCAGTAAGGCTGGCTATGACATGTGGCAAGGTCCGTATGGCAATTGGGGGTCGCGCAAATACCTTATTTCTTCGCTCGACCAATCACTCAAGCGTATGAACCTCGAATATGTTGACTTGTTCTATAGTCATCGCTACGACCCGGAAACACCATTAGAGGAAACCTTGCAGGCTCTTGTAGATATCGTGAAGGCAGGGAAGGCATTGTATGTGGGAATCAGTAGATGGCCGTTGGAGGCATTGAAGTTTGCCGATCAGTATCTACGTGAAAGAGACGTTCCTTTGCTGATCTATCAAGGGCGACTGAATTTGCTCGACAAGGAACCGCAAGATGAGGGGATTCTTGATTATTGTTACAATCATGGTATTGGCTTTATCTCCTTCTCTCCATTGGCTCAAGGGTTGCTGACTGACAGGTATCTCTCTTGTACTGTTTCTGAAAAGGGTGAAGTGGTTGGTATTCCAGAGGGTTCTCGTATGACTCAGGGACGATTCTTGAAACCAGATAACCTGACACCTGAGTTGTTGACTTACCTCAAGGAGTTAAACGAACAAGCCCAACAACGCAAGCAAACACTTGCTGAAATGGCTATCTCATGGATATTGGAACAAAAGGGAGTGACTTCTGTCATCGTTGGAGCCAGCAGTGCGAATCAATTGGCAAGGAATCTGAAAAGTATAGAATAACCAGAACAGGAACCTCATTCTTTTTGATAAGGCACGGTTATGTATTCTATTTCACCACAGATGTAATAGGGTTTCGCGTGCCTTTCATTCCCACCAAAAAGGCTTTGGCAGAACCGAAGCGAAGGAACATGTCTAAACGAACAGGGATGTGGTTGTCATCATCGGTGACATAGAAGTCAACGATATTTTTGAACTTGTTATCATCTTCCTGTTCCAGGTACGATAGTCGCAGGCAACGATATTTTTTACCGTTGTCTGCCTTGATGGTTGTCTTCCCCTGATATTTGATTTTTGCAGGTTTTCTACTGTCACCATCAGCGATGGGAAAGTCCACCGTATAACCCTTCTTCCAGTTTTCTGGATTGAACGAGCGAGCCCTGATAAACATGTTCAACATATCATAGATGCAGTCGTCATAGGTATGCTTTTGCCAATTATGCGTGCCATCATTGTGCTGACTATGTTGGCGAACGTTGCATTTTCCATTGTCGTAGGAATAAAAAATCTCGTCCACGTAATAACGTTTCCCTTCACGTGCACCTTTTCTATAATAGAGTGGTGCCATCTCAGTAGAAGAATAACAAAGTAATGTGTCTCGAAGTACGAACATCTCATCTACTTTATTATTTCCACGGGTAATCAGAGATGCCCTATAAGCAGGTTTCCCGTTATAAGTAGTTTCTACAGTTGACATGGAAGCAAGTCCTGCCTTCACCCAGATAAATTTCCAATTATAATAAAGGTTATATGAAAGATACTCACCAGACTTGAATGCAGTATTTCTGAAAGTGCATTGAGCTTGGGTGTTATATGGTAACAACAACATGAAAAGAAGAGCCATTATCCATGTTTTACCATTTTCGTATTTGTGTTTCATATTTCTTTTATTGTAAATCATATTCTATTCCTAAATTCTTGGCACGTTCTAAGTTTCGTCTCTTAATGGATTTCTCCTTTTCAGGTTTTTGCTTCGTAATCCTTTCAGGTTTCTGACGATTCAATGCCTTGGCTGTTGGGTTCCAGGTTTCTGAAAGGTCCCATTTCGCCTTACATTCCAATACGGAAGGATAGTAATAAACGGCTTCTGGTTGTTGGTCTAAGTCAAAGTCGCCTGTATCCCATACCCCGTTATTGTTCTCATCCACGAACATTCGCATATAATATTCAGAGGGTTTCACATAGAAAAACTCCGCCAATCCTGTATTGGTTTTCACCTGTTTATACACAGCATCACTATTGTTCAACAACTGAACGACAATGTTTTTCCCCTTCATGTCTTGTATTGTAATCAACAAGGTACTATATACATCTTCTGATCTTACGCCGAAGCCATTCTTCGAAGGCTTAGAAGCTTTCCCGTATATGTCAATGAATGCGGCACTGTCTATTTCCAAGCTATATTCAATAGTGGGTCTCCATTCGCCAACAAGTTCATATTCCAACGTATTGAGTTGACGCAGCAAGAACCTTGATTGATACCAGAGAGAATCGTGCTTGGCGTATAGGTGTATTTTGGATGTATCTACCACCTCCAAGGGAGTAGTTGACGTGAATCGGATATTCTTGTCTGGGTCAAGGCTTGATTGTAAGTCCATTTTCAATCCCAACGACTTAGGGGGCATGATAGAATCATACGGTTGCCCTTTCTTCTTAGCCTTTTCCTGTTCTTTAGCCCATTCCTCGTATTCCTTTTTTTGTTGTTTCAAGCGTTTCTCGTATGATTGTTTTGCCAATATGTCCATTGTGTCAATCTTAGTGACCAGTTCCCCCAACGAGTCGGTCATCAAATATTGCACCTCCATGCGAAGTGTATCTTGATTGACTAAGGCAGTGTCTCGCAGCCAATACGTCACCGTGTCTTTCTTCTCATTGGGAGAAACGATGAAAGCCTCCCATTCGTCAAAGTTGAGTCCCTTGATAGTAGGAAGGTAATCGCTGCCATAGGTGAAGTAAAACGTGAAGTGGTCGGCTTCCGTGCGGTCTGTCTTTATCAAGTACCTGTCTGTGATGACTGGAGTGAAGGCACGTAGCACAATGTCGTCAGGAAGGAAATGAGTATATCCTGTCTGATGAATGTCCTTGATGTGTAATGAATCAATCCAAATGGTGTCTTGCCTGAAATCAGCCTTGAAAGAAGGAGTGATGGAATCGTGATTGAAGGCTATCTTTTCACTTTTTTGGTTGTAGAGATAGTCGCCGTCAGCATCTTGTAAGGCAAAGATACGATAAGAACCAGGTGCAATTCCCTTGATGACGAAATGTCCTCTGCCATCAGTACGCGATACTCGCATCATGGGCGATTTATGAAAGATAGAGTCTTCATGGTTGTCATATAGTCCCACCATGATACCCTTGATGGGCTCTAAATTCTCCGCTTCCAGCACATAGCCACTTACCTCAAGTGTGTCTATGTTGTTTCCGGTAGAGAAACTATATGTATAGTTGCCCAAAGGATTGCTTTCATTGTTGTCAGAGATGGCATCTGAGAAATCGATGGTATAAGTGACATCTGGCTTCAGTGAATCTTTTAAGTTGATGATGATTTGTTTGCCACTTGCCTTGATGTCGGGTACTTCTATCTGAGGTGGTGAAATGATGACGTTTTCCGTAGGATTCTCCACCTTGATGTATTCGTCAAATTGGATGCGAATCTTTCCAGTACTCACGTTCAGCCCTTTATCTTCGGGTGAAGCCCCAATCACCTTGGGTGGAGTTTCATCATACCATCCACCGTCAGGATTCCCCATTCTGGCGCATCCTATCAGCAGAAAGGCAAAGATGCAAAAATACAGTAGCCTTTTGATGAAACGACGTGTATGGTATAATTGCTCCATTTTATTCACGTTTAAATAACGGAATCTCCTATAAGTTCTTATACTTGTTGATGTAAATTAACTCAAATTTAGTTCATGTTAAGCATTTCCTCGATGTTTTTACGATTGTTTGACAATCGTGGCACTTTATGTTGCCCTCCTAACTTGCCTTTAGATTTAAGCCAGTCATTGAAGAGATTCTTGCGTGCCTTGATGATTTCGAGGTGTTGCAGGGTAATGTCGTGAAAGCGCTTTGCCTCATAGTCGCTGTTCAGTTCTTGCAACTTCGTGTCGAGCAGCTTGGCAAATTCATTCAAGTCTTCTGGCTCATGTGAAAACTCTATCAGCCATTGATGTCTGCACTTTCCTTGATTATCCATAAACACGGGAGCAGCAGAATATTCCAACACCTCAGAATGAGTCTTTTCACAAACATAAGCCAAAGCTTTCTCGGCATTATCCATGATTAGCTCTTCGCCAAATGCGTTGATGAAGTATTTCGTGCGTCCAGTGATGACAAACTTATAGGGTTTCAAGCTGGTGAACGAAACGGTGTCGCCTATCATATATCTCCAAAGTCCGCATGATGTACTGATGATCATTGCGTAATTCTTTCCGATTTCCACTCCACTGAGAGGAACCACTTGTGGATTTTCCTTTTCGATTTCGTCCATGGGAATAAACTCGTAGAACACGTCGTAATCAATCATCAACAACATAGAATGGTCGTTGAGGTCATTCTGTATTCCGAAGAAACCTTCGCTGGCATTGTATGTTTCCATGTAATGCATACGGTCGCTTCTGATGAGGCTCAGGTATTGCGAGCGATAAGGTAAGAAGGAAATGCCACCATGAAAGAACACCTCTAAGTTGGGCCATACTTCATCCAAGTATTTTTTGCCAGAGATTTCCAGTATCCTAACCAATACTGACAACATCCAAGAAGGAACACCAGAAATACTTACCACATTCTTGTTCATGGTTTCCCTTGCTATCTTGTCGCGTTTCACTTCAAAGTCGCTGATAAGTGCCGTTTCCTTATTGGGTACTCGCATCAGGTTTACAAGTGGATTGATGTTTTCTATCAATATGGCACTTAGGTCTCCCACAAGGCTGTGGGGAAGGTTATAGTTAGGGGAGTGGCTTCCGCCAAGGATGAGGCTCTTCCCGTCAAATAGCCTGCTGTTGGGATTGTTGTAAAAGTACAATGCCACAGAGTCGGACCCTCCGGCATAATGTATTCTTTTTAGACCATCAGAAGAAACTGGGATAAACTTACTCTTGTCGTTGGTGGTTCCTGAAGATTTTGCATACCATTTCACAGTACCAGGCCAAAGCACGTTCGATTCACCGTGTCTCATCCTGTCAATAAATCCTTTCAGTTCTTCGTAGGTATTGACGGGAACGTTATTGGCAAAGTCTTCGTAGTGTTGTATTGTGTTAAAATGGTGGTTCTTTCCGTATTCGGTAAGTTGACCATTTTCTATGAGACGCTTGAAGACTCTTTGTTGAAGACCCTCCGCATCATTTTCATATTGCGTAATGATGTGTTTTTGTCGAGACGCAAAGAATAATTTATTGGCAATATTGGTGATGTTCATTTGTTTGTCCTTCTAATTGAAGTGCAAAGGTAGTGCAAATCAAGGACAAATCCAAAAAAAATCAATTTTTTTCACTTTCTTCTGACTCCGTGAAAGCCGCATCTTCAGCTGCTTGTATGATAGACTCTTTTGTTTTTTGTGCCATTTCCTTTTCGGTAGAATCCCTTTCTTCTTCATAATATGGCTTGAAATACTTGAATGAGCCATTCTTTTTCAGCTTGTTTTGAATGGATTCCATGACAACGGAATCATCATGTTCTTGGCTTTTTTCGGCAGGGTTTTCTTCCTTCTTGGCTTCAATCTTATTGAAGAGTTCGTCTTGATCCTCTGCAGAGGGTAATGCCATCAACAAGTTTTCCTCCATCTTGGTTCTTTCTGACTTGATGGAGAGTATCTCGTCTATCAGTTGAGGTTTTTGGCGCAATAGAGCCAAGGTGAGTTGAGAAGCTCTTTGCTGGCTTTCCTTTTTGGTGAAGCCCGTGGCATAGCAACCCTCAATGTCTTCTATAAACACTTGATAGTTGAAGAAAGGATTGCCATTGGCATCTTTCCCTTGCTTCAATAGCCTATATTCAATGACAACTTTGTTTTTTTGACACCATTCTATAAGTCTGCTCTTGAAATTCACCAACTTATAAGCTATCTTGTCTATGTTAATAATCTTATTCAAGATGCGCTTTTCTATGAATTTCATGCAGGTGTCGTAACCTCTGTCTAAGTAAATGGCACCGATGAGCGCTTCAAAGGCGTTGCCATCTATATAACTATTGTGTGAAGAATTGAAGGTGTTAGACAAGAGAAGTTTGTCGAGACCAATCTCACGTGCCAACTTATTAAGCGTTTCTCGTTGTACGATTTTGCTTCTTGCATTGGTCAAGAATCCCTCTCTCTTGCCAGGAAAATGCTGATATACAATGTCTCCTACCACACTGCCAAGAACAGCATCTCCGAGAAACTCCAATCTCTCGTTGTTAATAGGTTTTCCCTTGGAGGTTCTTTTGGCAATGCTTTTGTGGAGCAATGCCATCTTGTAATGCTCTATGTTGTGGGGATAGAATCCAAGTATGTTATATAAAGATAAATAAAGCTCCTTTTCCTTTCTGAAAGGGAGCTTTATTCTATCTAAGATGTTATTCAGCATATTTTTTGAAAACTACACAAGCGTTGTGACCACCAAAACCAAACGTGTTGCTGATGGCTGCGCGCACTTCGCGCTTTTGTGCTTGATTGAATGTGAAATTTAACTTGTAATCAATTTCAGGGTCTAAGTCATCTTCTTGGTGATTGATGGTTGGTGGAACGATGTCATTCTTGACAGCAAGCAAGCAAGCCATAGCCTCAATGGCACCGGCAGCACCTAACAAGTGACCTGTCATTGACTTGGTAGAACTGATATTCAACTTGTATGCAGCATCTCCAAATACTTCCTTGATAGCTTTCACCTCAGAGAGGTCACCTACGTGAGTGGATGTTCCATGCACGTTGATGTAGTCAATGTCTTCTGGCTTTAATCCCGCATCTTCGAGGGCTGCTTCCATCACGAGCTTAGCTCCAAGACCTTCTGGGTGAGAAGCTGTGATGTGATAAGCGTCTCCGCTCTCACCTTCACCCACCATTTCAGCGTAGATCTTTGCACCACGAGCTTTGGCATGTTCCAGTTCTTCAAGTATCAAGCATCCTGCACCTTCTGCCATCACAAATCCATCACGACTATTGCTGAATGGACGTGAAGCAGTCTTGGGATCATCGTTGCGAGTTGACAATGCTTTCATGGCATTGAATCCACCTACACCACTCATGCAAATGGCACTCTCTGCTCCACCTGCCAGGATTGCGTCTGCTTTACCCAAGCGAATGAGGTTGAATGCGTCGGCAATGGCATTGCTTGAAGATGCACATGCAGAAACCGTTGCGTAGTTAGGTCCATGAAAACCAAAATGAATGGAAATATGGCCAGAGGCAATGTCGGCAATGATTTTAGGAATGAAGAAAGGACTGAACTTAGGACCGTCCTCAATATGCTGACCATAATAGGTCACTTCATCCTCGAAAGAACGAATACCTCCGATTCCTACTCCATAAACCACGCCGATACGGTTCTTGTTCACCTTCTCCAAATCCATCTCGCTGTCCGCAACGGCTTGAATGGCTGATACCATTGCCAACTGCGTATAACGATCTATTTTGCGAGCATCCTTGCGGTCTATGTATTGGTTGATGTCTAAGTCCTTCACTTCACAAGCGAAGTGAGTCTTGCATTTGGAACTGTCAAAACGGGTAATAGGTCCAGCACCACTCACGCCCTTGAGCATGTTTTCCCACGTTTCTTGTGCAGAATTTCCTAAAGGCGACACAGCACCAAGACCTGTTACTACTACTCTTTTTAACTCCATGTAAGTTTGTTTAAAAAAAATAGAGTTTTTAAGTTCTTGAGTTGCCATTATGAATCCATGGGGCTCAAAAAACTCAAAAACTCAAAAACTCAGAATCTCAAAAATTATTTTGCGTTCTCTTCAATATAGCTGATAGCATCACCTACAGTGGCAATCTTTTCTGCCTTGTCATCAGGAATGGAAATACCAAATTCCTTCTCGAATTCCATAATCAGCTCTACTGTATCCAGAGAGTCAGCACCAAGGTCATTGGTGAAACTTGCTTCTGGTTTAACCTCTGCTTCGTCTACACCGAGTTTGTCTACGATAATGGCCTTTACTTTGCTTTCAATTTCTGACATAATCTTTTTCTTTTTTAAATGTTTATAATTAATTCAATTTGCTATCCTTATTAGACGTAAAAATCCTGTTGGGGATAAAAATCGGGTGCAAAGGAAACAATTTTTATTCAATTGAGCAAATATTTTCAAGGAAAATGATAGTTGGGTTGCACAAACATACGCAACATGTGCAGAAAAATACGCCCTTTTAGCTTTTATTTGTAGTAAATAGTTGTTAGTTTTGAAAATTAATGCTATATTTGCATGTTCATAAAAAATATAACCTAATGTCATTTACTGAAGACTGCAATCAAATATTCAACAAAGTTATTGCTGATTATCATTTAACAGATAATATCGACACGCCAATAAGCAATCCATACGACAGGGATTCCATTGAGAATCGACTGTATCTGAAGTGTTGGATTGATACCGTGCAGTGGCATTACGAGGATATTATCCGTGATCCGCACATCGACCCCATAGAGGCTTTGCAACTGAAAAGGAGAATAGACAGGTCTAACCAAGATCGTACCGATTTGGTAGAGCAGATAGATAGTTATTTCAGACATAAATATAGCGATGTCACGCCTTTGCCAGATGCACGTATCAACACCGAGAGTCCTGCTTGGGCTATCGACCGGCTGTCTATCCTTGCTCTCAAAATTTATCACATGCGTGAGCAAGTAGAGCGTCAAGATGCTTCCGAGGAACATCGTGAAAAGTGCCAACGCAAGCTCAACGTGTTGCTTGAACAGCAAGTGGACCTGTCAACCGCCATCGACCAGTTGCTGGACGACATTGAGGCTGGGCGCAAATATATGAAGGTGTATAGACAGATGAAAATGTACAATGACCCATCTACTAACCCTATCTTCTATAAGAAATGAAAACTGACCATATATTAATCATCCGATTTTCTGCTATTGGAGACATTGCCATGACCGTCCCTGTGGTCTATTCATTGGCAATGCAATATCCACATCTTAGGATTACGGTGCTGAGCAGGCCTTTCGCACGTTGCTTCTTTGACAACTTAGCTCCCAACGTTGGGTTTATGGAGGCTGATGTCAAGGGTGAGTATCGTGGCGTTAAGGGGCTTAATGCTCTCTATCGTAGGCTCATGGCTAAGAACTTTACGGAAATAGCAGATCTTCATGATATATTAAGGTCTAAATATCTTAGGTTAAGGTTTAATCTTGGTATGCACAAGGTGGCTCACGTCAATAAGCATCACCGAGAAAAGAGAATGCTTACGGCAAAAAACAACAAGCAATTGGTGCAGTTGCCTACTGCCTTTCAAAATTATGCCGATGTATTTGCCAAGTTGGGCTATCCCATTCAGTTGGATTTCACTTCCATCTTTCCACGTGAAGGGGGCAACTTACATCTTTTAGCCTCAGAGATTGGTGAGCGTAAGAAATTCCAGCAGTGGATAGGTATTGCTCCGTTTGCCGCTCATCCTAACAAGGTTTATCCGTTAGACAAGATGGAGGAGGTTATCACGATGCTCATGAAGAAACACCCGTCGTGCAGGATATTTCTCTTTGGCGGTAATGATGCGGAAAAGTATGTGTTGAATAAGTGGGAGGAAAAGTATGCTTGTTGTACTAACGCCTCAGACAAGTTGGGCAACATAGAGAAGGAATTGATTCTCATGAGCCATCTTGATTTGATGGTTAGCATGGATAGTGCCAACATGCACCTTGCCTCGTTGGTCAACATACCTGTGGTCAGTGTTTGGGGAGCCACTCATCCATACGCAGGATTCTTGGGATGGAATCAAAGCCTCGATAATGCGGTGCAGGCAGACTTGCCTTGTCGCCCTTGTTCCGTTTATGGTAAGAAGAAGTGCGAACGTGGAGACATTGCCTGTATGGGACAAATACAACCTCAATGGATTGTCGATAAGGTAGAGGCTATATTGGCAGCCAAGTAGAATAAGGGAATATAGTGTTTAATAATATTATTAATGTGTAAACAAAAACAATTATGAAAAAATTTGTATGTAGCGTCTGTGGTTACGTTTATGACCCAGAAGTAGGAGATCCCGATAACGGAATTGAACCAGGAACGGCTTTTGAAGATATTCCAGAAGATTGGGTTTGTCCTCTCTGTGGAGTAGGAAAAGATGATTTTACTGAAGAATAGTTTTTGAAGTAGGAATCAAGAATGACGAAGGAGGAAGTAATTAAATAGCACAAAGTGCATTACTTCCTCCTTCGTTTGTTTTATTTCTTGCAATGGCAACACCCTGTGCCGTCAAAACAATGGGTACATACTTTGCATTTAGGCAAGCCAATCGACTCGATAAGTGTCTCTATCTTGTTAAACTTGAGCGATGTGAGCCCTAATCGCTTGCCAATTTCCTCTACCATACGATTGTATTCGGGCGAGTCGGTTGTGGCATATTTATCGAGATTGGCGTTTTCGTCACCTTCAAAGTCGCGGATCACTTGTCTGGTAATCAGCTCCATGTCTGTCTTCGAGGCAGTGAAACCAATGAAAGGACAGCCATAGACCAATGGTGGACATGAGATGCGCACATGCACTTCCTTTGCTCCGTATTCAAAGAACATCCTTACGTTGTCGCGAAGTTGTGTTCCCCTTACGATGGAGTCGTCGCAAAATACGATGCGTTGATCTTTCAGTATGGCGGGGTTGGGTATGAGCTTCATCTTTGCCACGAGGTCGCGACGTTTTTGCGTGCCTGGGGTGAAGCTGCGTGGCCAGGTGGGTGTGTATTTCACCACGGCTCGTTTATATGGGATGTGGTTTCCTTCCGAATATCCCAGTGCCATTCCCACACCAGAGTCGGGAATGCCACAGACAAGGTCTGCCACCGTCTCATCTTCCTCGCCCATCTTCTTTCCGTTGTTCTCGCGTACCATTTCCACGTTGATTCCTTCATAATCACTGGCAGGGAATCCATAGTACACCCATAAGAACGAACAGATTTGTTCTTGTGGAGAGGGTGGTTGCATGATTTCTAAGCTGTCAGCTTTTAACTTCACAATTTCACCAGGTCCTACGTCGCGTACCACCTTGAAGTCGAGGTTGGGGAAAGAGGTGCTTTCGCTCGAAGCGGCAAATGCTCCGTCTTTCTGTCCTATCACGATAGGTGTGCGTCCAAAGAAGTCGCGGGCACAGATGATACCGTCTTCCGTGAGGATAAGCATGGAACAAGAGCCTTTTATCTTTTTGTGTACCAGGTTGATGCCTTCCACGAACGAATTACCCATGTTGATGAGCAGTGCCACCAGTTCCGTTTGGTTGATGTTGTTGGCAGACATTTCGCTGAAGTGCATCCTTTCTTGCAGAAGTTCGTCGGCTATCTCACGTAGGTTATTAATTTTAGCCACTGTTACCACGGCGTACCTACCTAAGTGTGAGTTCACGATGATAGGCTGTGGGTCCGTGTCGCTAATCACGCCAATGCCTTGATTGCCAAAGAAGTTGTCTAATTCGTCTTCAAATCGTGAGCGGAAATAATTTCTTTCGAGACTATGGATGGAACGATTGAACCCTCGTTCTTTGTCGAAAGTCACCATACCGGCGCGCTTGGTGCCCAGATGTGAGTTGTAATCTGTACCGTAGAATAAATCCTTTACACAATCTTTAGTAGAGATAGTACCAAAAAAGCCACCCATATTGTTGTTTGTAATTGAGGATATAATGATATTTCTATTTCACGGTTGCAAAATTACAAAAAAAATGACCGTTTTTTGCAAGAATTCATAAATATATGTGGAAAAAAACGTAAATTTGTACACTAAATCAATTTCACATTTTAATTTATAATTATGAAAAAGTCGTTTTTATCGTTGATGATGGCTTTGGTGTCTTTTACCTTGTCATGGGGTGGCAATAAGGTGGAGAGACCTAAGTTGGTGGTAGGTCTTGTGGTTGACCAAATGCGCTGGGATTATCTCTACTATTATTACGAGGACTTCTGTGAAGGTGGACTGAAGAGGTTGGTAGATGAGGGATTCTCTTGTGAGAACACCATGATTAATTACCTGCCCACCGTTACCGCCATAGGCCATACCAGTATCTATACAGGCTCTGTTCCTGCCTTGCATGGGATAGCAGGAAACAATTTCATGGAGAAAGGCAAGGAAATGTATTGTTGTAGCGACTCTACGGTAAAGGGCGTTGGTACAACTTCAAGTGCTGGCAAGATGTCGCCACGCAACAACAAGGCAACTACCATTGGTGATGAATTGCGATTGGCAACTAATTTCAAGTCGCGTGTCATTGGCGTTGCGCTCAAGGACAGGGCTGCCATTTTCCCTGCTGGACATTCTGCCAATGCCGCTTACTGGTATGATAATAAGGTGGGACATTTTGTGACGAGTACGTATTACATGGAGGAGCTGCCCAAGTGGGTAGAACAATTCAACAAGCAGAATGCCACCAAGAAAAACGAAGACCAGAAAATGAAGCCGGAAGGTGTTTCCATCACCTTTAAGATGGCTGAGGCTGTCTTGCAGAACGAGCAATTGGGAAAGGGCGACTATCCCGACATGCTTACCATCAGTGTTTCTTCCACCGATGCGATTGCCCATTCATACGGCACTCGCTCCGAAGAGACGAAAGCAGCATATATGACACTTGACAAGGAGTTGGCAAAATTCCTCTCCCTCCTTGATTCTCAATATGGCAAGGATGGTTATTTGCTGTTCCTTTCTGCCGACCACGGTGGTGCTCACAACCCCAATTATCTCAAGCAGCACAAGATATATGCCAATGGTTGGGATGCTTCTGGCTTGATGAAGACTATCAATGAGAAACTGGCTGCCAAGTTTGGCTTCAACAAGTTGGTGCTGGCTCATCATGGCGACTTCTTCTATCTTGACCATGCACAGATTGAGAGTGGAAACCTCAACGTTGATGACGTGAAACAAGTGGTTATTGATGAGTTGCTGAAAGAAGATGATTTGCTCTACGTGGTGGATTGTGCCAAGGCAAGCACCGCTACTATTCCTCAAATCATCCGTGAGCGCATCATCAACGGTTACAATCGTCTGCGCTCAGGCGACATCGTGGCAATCCCTCGTTCACAAATGTTCTCATGGAAGTTCAAGGACGATTACATTGGAACTACCCATAGTCAATGGAACCCCTATGATGCACACATCCCCCTTGTTTTCCTGGGTTGGCACGTTAAGCATGGCAGCACGTCCTTGCCTACGTACATCGTAGATATTGCCCCTACCATCTGCGCTATGTTGCACATCGAAATGCCCAATTCATGTATCGGCAATGCCATTCAACCTGTGGTGGGAATGGAGAGATAGAAAGGAAAAGACGATTGAAATTGATATTCCAAAAAAGATTGGCAAGATTATTTTTTCTTGCCAATCTTTTTTGAGATAGGATGGAATCACTCTTTACATCATAGTATTTAGTAAAAAGCTTCCTACAACACCAACAATTGCGTACACCCATGCTCTGCTATTAAATTCATCTAAATCTAACATTTTGCAGATACCCTCACATACGGCGACGTAAACCACACATCCAATAATAAATCCCATATTCTAAGTGTTTATCAAATCTCCTATCCAATCATATATTCAAAGTTTTTTCAGTATGGAATAAGATACTTATAGGTTGAAATAAATAGTTGTACCTTGAACGGAAACTTTGTATTTGTATTCTCTTGCAAGTTGTCCATCTATTGTCGTATGCGTTGGATGTGGATTATCTGGATACATACTTTGCCATTGCTCACGATTTGTCATGTCACGAGAAGTACTATAATGGGTAATCTTTCCATTAAAGTATCTTAACCTAACTACAGCCAATTGATTGTTATATATATAAACCCCTTGGATTGTTCTCTCTGCTTGAGCCATGCCATAAGAGTTGTTTGGCCGATTATAACGATTGTTATTGCCATAGTTTCCATTACTGCGTTGTTGTGTTTTTGTTCTGTTGTCATAGTTTTGTTGAGATTGTTGCTGCATTCTCTGTTGCATCATTCGTTCAATGTCAGAACCATTGTAGTTTTGTGCCATTATAACTGATGAAAGGCACAAACAGCCAAATAACAAGATTATTTTCTTCATATCGATTATTGAGTTATATGCCGACTCATTCCCCATATCAGCAGTTGTCCTTTTTCAGAGCGGGGAATTGTCACCAATGTTGGCAATCGCTCCGTTTAACTATGAGACAAAAATAATAAAATGAAATCAAATTGATAAATACTTTTTGTCGTGGTGTATGAAAGAGTGTGTGGCAGGTACGAAACTATGTTTCTTTTGTTTCCGATGACAATTTATCAATTTCTTCCATCAAGATGTTGAGAGCTTTAGACGTTGCCTTGATGTTCGTTTTATTGCAAGTACCAAAACTGTTGACGCTAAATGTCAGTAATTGTTTGCTTGGCTGGATGCGTAAAACATAACTCGTGTTTATCAGGTATGATCTTCCAAGCAACACGAATTGCTTTCTGCATTCTTTTGACAATTGCTCATCCATCATTCTTGCTATTTCTGCCCGTTGATAGGTGAGCGTGTTAATCACGCCACCATCAACAAGGTAGATGTTGCAATAATTACCATCTGCTTGAATATATAATATACTATTCAATTGGATAAAGATAACTTCATTTTTATTCTTGATAGTTAACATACTTGTAAGATTACCACATTGAACGTTTTGGAACGTATGTCTTATGACCATTGCTGTTATAGTAGTACTGACCGCCTCGTGAACCTGAATGAATGGTGTGTCCTGCTCCATAATTGTAAGCTTCACTTGAATAATCTCTTGCGCGATAGCCTGTTGAACCAGTAAAGGGATTACTGTTACCCTTGGTAGAGAAGTTATCCCAGTTCGTGTTGTTGGGTATTGTTCGAACATGAGGCTGAACGTAAGTGCCATTGCTACGGCTATATCCACAGACTGAAGTTGTGTTGTAGTTTACTGTGCTGGGAACGCTGTAAGTTACCTTTGGAACGGTGTAGGTCACGCTCGGCACATTATAGGTTATAGGTTGACATGGTTTGTAAGTGGTGAAATACTGTGCAAAACTTGTTGTTGCAACTGCCATGAAGACGACAAATGTAAGAACTAATTTTTTCATTTTCTTTTGTTTTTAAATTGTTATTAATAGTTGTTGTTTACATCGAATAATACCCTAAATAGAGAAAAGGTAAACATATAATGAGTTTTTTTTGAGAATTTAGAAAAAAAACATATGAAATTACTGCTAATTTCAAAATAAACAGTATTTTTGTATCGTAAACATATAATTCAAACACATCATGATTACTGAATTATTTTTATCTTCTTTAGGACCAATAAGCAAGTTGGAGGCAAAAGGATTGCAAAACATAAATCTGCTTATTGGCAAAAATGGAATGGGTAAAACGTTTTTGTTAAAAGCCTTGTATGCTTCCATAAAGACCATAGAACAATTCAAACGAGGACAGAATATTAGAAGCGATAAAGACATTCTTTCCGAGAAGCTATATTGGACATTCCAATCTGCCTTGGGCGAGATAGTTAAAAAGGGAAGCACTATTTTTACTTTTCAATTGGTGTCTGATCAAGATGAACGATTTGAGTATTCTTTCGGTCCTTCAACAACCAAGCAGATTCAGAATCTTACTAATACATTTGCTCCACGTACCACAGACAATTCGATTTTTATTCCTGCAAAAGAGTTGCTATCATTGCGGGAGATAATTATGGAATCGCGAGACAGGTATGCTGAGTTCGGGTTTGACGACACCTACGTTGATTTGTCAAAGGCACTTGCTCCGACAACCAAAGGACGCAACTATGCTACGTTTGCTCAAGCACGTCAGTCCTTAGAGGATATTATTGGCGGCAGACTGGAATATGATGTAGAACGTAGTGAGTGGAAATTTAAGAACGGCAAATATAAGTATGACCTGTCATTGACTTCTGAAGGAATAAAGAAACTGTCAATTCTTGATTTACTTTTAGGCAACCACTACCTTACAAATAAGTCAGTTATTATCATTGATGAGGTTGAAGCTAATCTACACCCTGAAATGATTCACCGATTCTTGGAGATTATCGTCATGTTGGCAAAGGCAGGCATTCAGTTCTTCCTTTCAACACATTCCTATTTTGTCATTAAGAATCTCTATATAATGGCCCATCAAGAGAAGATACATATACCGACGTTCTCTTTTGAAAAAGACTGTATCCAGCAAAGTGACCTTTTCAACGGAATGCCAGAGAATCCTATTATACAGGAATCTATCAACATATATAAACGCGAAATAGACTTGGAGTGATATGGAAATTGTAGAATCCAATATGATGTTCTCTTGCTCTGACAAAGATTCTTTTCCGATAGAGAAATCAGACATCATGAACGATTATGATAGTCTCAAAGCCTGTGAGTTTTTCGCTATGATTAATGGGAAACTCGCCATGATAGAAGCAAAGAGTTCCTCGCCACAACCGAAGAATGGAGTGGAATTTGATGATTATATCACTGGTATTGTGCAGAAATTTGTTGACACTTTGTTGATGTTCAATGCAATCATGCTGGATCGGCATGAGAAGAATTATAAAGACGGACTTCCCGATAGTATTAAAATGCAAGACATCGGAAAACTACAATATGCCTTATACTTGGTTGTGCATGGTAACAAAACGGAATGGATGATACCTATACAAGATGCTTTAAAGAGAAGTCTCCGCCATGTGTTAAATGCTTGGAACATACCAGATGTAAACGTCTATGCGTTAAACCATGAAGATGCTCAAGCAAAAGGTCTGATAAGGCAATATCTCCCAGTGGATGTATTGGAGCAGTTTAAATTGAATGGTCTGAAAGGCCAAGCACTTCTGAGTCAAGTTGAACAATGGTTTAAGGATAATCCATAATAGCATGAATCCCTTGCAAAAACATCTTGCAAGGGATTCATACCTTTCATGTTTGATTACCACAGGTTGCGCTTAGGTACGTATGTTTTACGACCATTGCTGTTATAGTAGTACTGACCTCCTCGTGAACCTGAATGAATGGTATGTCCTGCTCCATAATTGTAAGCTTCACTTGAATAATCTCTTGCTCGATAGCCTGTTGAACCAGTGAAGGGATTACTGTTACCCTTGGTAGAGTAGTCTGTAAGTTACCTTTGGTACGGTGTAGGTCACGCTTGGTGCGTTATAAGTTACAGGTGAGCATGGTTTGTAAACCGTAAATATTGTGCAAAACTTGTTGTTGCAACTGCCATGAAGGCGACAAATGTAAGAACTAATTTTTTCATTTTCTTTTGTTTTTAAATTGTTACTAATTAATTGTTGTTTACGTCTTATAATACCCCCAAAAGCAAAAAGGTAAACATCAAAATGAAGTTTTTTGAGATAAAAAAGAAAAAAAAGACGAAAAAGATGTATTTTTGCTGTAAAATCAACTAAGACATGATAATACGTACTACAATTTTTACAATCCTTATGGCAATTTCATTGAATTGCTATTGCCAAATAGCATTCATTATTCAATTTATTGCCAAATACCAAAAGGGTCGGATTGAATTGGAAAGAATAATTCCTTACGAATCACCTAATTTCTGTATAGAGAAGTCTAATAATCAGCTTATATAAACAAATTGAAAAAATCCAACTCAAATTCAGCCACATGCTTTATTCGTTCCTTATTTATGAACGCATATTATTTACTCGATTATTGTCATGAAACAAACTTAATTTCAGCTGTATGAGAAAATTACTTATGGTAAGTTCTAAAAATTAACATTTGTGAGTGGAAGCCTTACCTTCTGAATCAGTTCAGTTGGTTTGAGTGCCTCAAAAGGCATCCTTGGCTT
>AUXO010688926.1_pt1 | contig 19986 bp, 25 predicted proteins | sample 768731 | NCBI WGS metagenome assembly AUXO01 (sample SAMN02715735, study PRJNA202380) | gut metagenome | biome: sheep rumen | host: Ovis aries | place: New Zealand: Palmerston North
CCACATTTACATGTGCCGATCAGCTTCATTCCATTAGCCATTTTTTCTTCTAAATGTTTTAATTTTATTTGTTGTTTTCTATTCATATTAAATATAATAACATTTTTAGAAAAATAATACCTAACTGTAGAATTTTTGTACTAATTGCAAATTGACGACATATTATAAAAGCGAAACGTGGGTTTCGAAGGTAAGATATGTTTTTTTGGGATTGCTAATTCTAAGATTACATATTTTATATGTAAACTTTTATAATTAAGGAGCTTTATTATGAATATGATTATCAAATGGATTTTAACAGTAGTTTCAATTATTTTAATTGCTGCTGGTATTGGACTTTTTCTTTTAGGAAAAGCTGTTATTGACTTCTGTGGTGGCTGGATGGACTTTGTAAGCATGGCATTAGGTATTAGCATGCTTATCTTTGCTTGGACAAAGGATAATTAATTTTTTAGATAGGAGGTTAGCAATATGGTATTAGTTGAAGTAGATAAAAGAATTAGTACAGCAGTTGTTTTCAAAGATAACACTATTTTAACACGTATTGCTTTTTTTGAAAGTAACGGCCGTATCGCTGGTAAATCATATGATACTGGCACAAGTACTGGAAATAAGGTTAGATTCAGAACAATTGATGAAGCCAGAAATTGGGTTCATGAGATTGCTCCTGAAAATGCAGAGTTTGCTGCTAATAAACAGTTTAGTGAAGACCACTATGATAATATTGGAAAAAATCGTAGAGATTTTGAAGAAATGTGGGGTATTCATAATGAGCCAAAGGATATGGTTCGTTTGTTAAACGGTAGCGAAACATATTTTGACAGATGTGTTGGCTATTGTGCTCACCACAAAAATTATCTTACTAAGCAGCAGCTACAAACAAAAAAGTGCTTGCAGAAAGAATGCAATCGTTTGATTAAAATTGAGTGTAATTTCTGGAAAGAACGCGATGCTAAACAGGTTGAGAAGCGACTTAAAAAAGCTTTGGAGGTAATGTAATTGCAATCCTTTGAGGTGCAGAAAGATACAATTCAATTTTTTTATGAGATTGATAAATATTGGCAAGACCATATAAAAGAAAAACAAAATAAAATAATTAAAAAACTTAAACCTCTCTATAAAGGAATCACAGGTCATATGATCTCTCCTAGTAGAGAGGCATTTCTATATAGAAAACTAGATCGTCTCCTATCATATAAACTTGTAAAAAGCACAATGTCTAAAGAAGATTTCGTAGAGTACATCTTAACTAAAGGCGAATTTTTTAATGGCTTTTATAATGCTTTATGTGATTATTATTTTAAGCGTTTAAACGGAGATGATATTAAAGCAATCCATGAGACATATAAAGATGTAAAGTTTGATTTATTGGAAGATACATATAATAAATGTGTTAAATAATCCATAAATTGGGATTCTACAATTGCTAATATATGCTTATCAATTAAATTATTGGAGAAGCATAATATGCAATGGTCAATTTCAATGAGGCCTCATACCTTTAGTGATATGTATGGCTGTAAGAACATTAAAAGTTATTTTTATGGATTAAGAGCTAGTGGGCAGCCATACCCTAAGGCAGTTTTGTTTGAGGGTATTTTTGGTGGTGGAAAGACAACGTCCGCAAAGATTCTCGCACAGATGATTATGTGTACTAATCCAAAAGAAAATGGTGATCCATGTTGTGAGTGTGCTTCTTGCCAATCAATTATTGATGAAACCTTTGATATGGACTGTAAGCAGATTGATGGTGGTCAGGTAGGAAAAGATGAAGTAATCGATATTATTTCTAATTTTGCATCAAAGCCTTCTTATCGTGGAAACCATCAGAAAGTTGTAATTCTTGAAGAAGTTCAGGAATTATCAACAAAAGCAAAGAATGCTATATTAAAGATGCTTGAGAAACCACGTGAGAATTTCCATTTTATTTTTACATCAATGGAAACTCTTCCAGCGGGTGGTCTTAAATCACGTTGTGTTACTTTCCCATTTAAGCCAGCAGGTATGGGTGATATAATGTATTATCTTAAAGACTTGCTTGAGAAAACTGGAAATTGGGAAAATAAAGATATTATTGGTACAGCTGGTCCTGTTGAATTCTGGGGACCAGTTATTCAAGCCGTGGCTACAAATGCCTCAGGTTCTTATAGACAAGCTACGCAGCTTATTGAGCAGTGTATTCATTGTAATTCATTTACAGCCGAAGAAATTCGTGATAATACTGGCTTAGTAGACATGAATACTTGGTATGAGATGCTTACTGCGGTAATGGATGGACAAGCAAATGATCTTGTTCTTAACAATCTGCTCGAAGGTGACTATCAGTCAAACTTTAGCCTTGCATATAAGGTTGTTGCTGATGCAGTTACTTATGATACCTTCGGTAAGATTGTTAAACAGAATTCCTATTTCTTAGCGCAAGCTAAACAGCTTGCTTCACATAAGAACTTTCCATTACTCAGAGATACATATATGCATATCTCTGAGAATGGAGGAAAGTTTATTGCAAAATCGGATTATATTATTGAAATGTGTAAGCTTATTAAAGCTTGTCAGGCATCAAATTCAAAGCCTAATTTAACAAAGTTTGCAGAAGCAACTCCGGTTCGTGCAACTCGAACACCGGTTGGAGTGTAGTATGAATAAAGGATTAAAAGATACCCTTGAGAGCCTCTTGAAGGCTTATGGTGGAACCAATTATAAAAATTATACATTGGAACAGATTAAAACTCAGGTAGGAGATGCATTGGATAAAACTCCTATTAAGAGCCCAGCCGAAAAAGCAATTATTATTAAATTTAAGGCAAAGCTCTTAAAAATGAAATCCGCTGAAGCTATTCTTACCGAGATTACAGAAAAAATGTTTGGACTAACTGCATCACTTTAACTACTAATTTTAATATTATGAGATTAAATGAAGCATTAGATTTATCAACTCTCGATAAAGCTGTAGAAGGCATAAAATCCGGCTCAATTGGTGAAAAAGTACCAACTGAGCTTAAATTATATATAGGTCCAGAAGGTGGAATTAAAGATATAGAGAATTATCTTAAAGGAGCCGAAGAAGCTCATGCGGATAAAACAAAAACTATTCAGATGGCTGTAAGAGTTGCAGCACATTCTGAAAATCCAGTTGAAGGATTCCACCTTTGGTCAACTCGTGAACTTTGCCAGAATTTAGCTAAATATGGACAATCAGATTGGCTTAAGAATAATGAAAAATATAAATCTTTAAGTGTAAAAGGCACAGTATTTACCCGTCATGATTTTGAGGAACTTAGAGCTTTTATACGTTCTGAGTCAATGAAACATGGTAAGAATACTAAAGGTACTGGCGCTAAAAAGAATAATGATGTTGAGCTCTTGTATAAAGATGCAAATTGGATCCTTTTAAGACCAAAATCTTGGGAAGCAGAAAAGAAAATTGCTTTCTTTACAAATGATATGGGCGAAAAAGAAAAGTGCCACTGGTGTACTGCATCTGGTAATGATATTTCTTGGTATAACAGATATACTTATTCTAATACTAAACCATTATATGTAATGATTAATAAGGAAGATCAAGCATGGCAGCTTGCTTATTATCCATCCGAAAAAAGAGTTGAGTTCTTAAATGAATTTGATCAAAAAGATGTCTTTACAAAAGGCGGTTGGATGGATGAGCTTCCAATGGAAATGCAGGAAAAAATTGTAAATGAGTTCAATGGTAGGTCTTTGGCAGACTATACTAGAGCAAAAAATGGCCAGATTGGAATGGAAGAAGAGCCATTTACAGTTAAGTTTTTACCTTATGTCGAAATATCTGGTAAGCCTGACCTTGGAGAAGATTTTGATGCATTTATGTTGGATACACAATCCAAGCTTATAAAATCTAAACTTGCACTTTATATTCGTATAAGAACTCGACCAAATAACTTCTTTAGATTTAGCATTACTGAAGCAGGCCCAAAAGTAATGGATGATATGAGCATGCTTTTCCCACAAGAAAAGAAGTTTATAAAGACTGCATTGCTACAATATATGGCTGAAGCTATGGGCTTAGATGTAGATTATACTAAGCGCTTTGATGCATTGCTAGAAGAAATTAAGAAATTAAAGATTAGATAAAAAAAGGGACTCATATGAGTCCCTTCATTATTTTAAGCTAGATTACCAATCTTCATCATCAATTTCAGCTTTATGAGCATCTTTATATTTAGAAGACATTTTCTTAAATGTTGTGTATCCATCACCACGTTTTTTAGCAGTAGCAACACGAGGAATTACAGCGCCTTCACCCTCAATAGCATAATCATCTTCTGAATCTTTTTGATTCATAGACTTTCTTAATGCAGCTAAGTCTGTAAAATACTCAGCATCGTCATTTTCAAGTTTATCAAGCTTATCAATAGTATAGTTCTTCATGTCTTTGATTAAAGCTAAAGCAACCGTAGTTCTTTGTGGCTTCATTTTAAGATTACCTGATCCACGAGCTGTTGCGCGATGTGCCAATGGAGAAGATGTTCCAAGACGTTTTTTAGCTACTTTGTCAGCTGCAAATCTTACGATATCCATCTTAGTAGCATCGTTACAAGTAATGTTATCAATAGAGTCAAACATATCTACAAGCATTAGTTCGATTTCGGTAACAAGGTCAACTTCGGCCCAGTCTTCTTCTGCGCCTGTAAACGGTTTCGCACCACTACGAATAGTAGCTGCAGTCTCAGCTTCTTGCTCAGATGTTGCATAAGGCGTTAAGTCCTGACCATATCTGTCAGTGGCATTTCCTTTGTATTTATCAACAGGAATAGATGCAATTTCTTTTAAGATTGCTTGTTCCTGACGATATAATTCTCCAACATACCGAGAGAATTCAGCATAAGTATATAATGTCTTTTCAAGATGGCCTGTTGCTCCAACTTTTACCATATCAATGAGGTATTTAGTATCACGAGGATCACCATCTTTATAGTCTGGATTAGGAACAACATATTTTTCTCTAATATCCGATTCAAATTCATCATCAGCCATATGCTTGTATTCACGACGAACATGGTAGAAATGACCGAAATCAATTGCGCGATCAGCGGTTTTATTTACTTCAGATGTAAAATCTGTAAAAGACTGTTTTACGCTGTATCCCATAAATTTGAGAGTACCATCAGATTCCTCATGATAGTCAGCATATACCTGACCATATCCGCGGTATTTACCACGTACAGTTCTTACATCATTTTTGTCTAAATCAATTGCCTCTTTAAGCTCATTTTCAAAATTTTGAGCTAATTCACCTTCAGATAAACGAATAACTTTCTTTTCCATTATTCTTCCTCCGGTCCAAGGACTTGTTCTACTTTCGCATAGAAGTTGTCAGCAAGTACATCAAGAACATCATCTAGCGATTCTTGCATTGGTTCACGAGCTGCGCATGCTTGTGAATAAATGCTTTCAAATAATTCGGTTTCATTCATTTTGTGTTCTCCTATATAGAATTATTCATATGAATTAATATTAAAATTAGTAGCTACATAAGCTAATATAATCATTAGTTGGAGTTATTATGATTAAATTTATTCCTTGTAGAAAATGCATTGGTAAGAATGGCCGTAATCCAGAAGGTTATATTATTAAACAGGTCCCTTCGGGAAATGGTCAGGGAACTACAACTGTTGCGGTAGAATGTGAATGCCATAAAGCTTGGCGTGAGGCCACTAAGCTTGAAGTTTATATGCAAAAAGCGGGTATAGCAGCAGATGCAGCAAAATATAATATTAGCGATTATGTTGGCACAAAATCTTTAGCTAATGTTAATCGATTAAAAACTTTTACAGAAAGATCTTTGGATAAGAATGAAACCCCAGAAGTAAAATCTGCTTTAGCTGCAAGTAGCCTATACATTTATGGCCCTAATGGCACACAGAAAACGACCTTATCAATGTGGATGGGCTATGAGTTTTTAAGATCTGGGAAGAAAGTAAAATATATTCTCATGAATGAGCTTATAAAGCTTTTAATGAAAGCAGACCGTGATGAGGAAATTCAGGCACAATTAGAAAAAATATCAGATGTTGATTTATTAATTATAGATGAATCTTTTATGAAAGAGCGTGTTACCCTTTATCGCTCTGGATATCAATTAAGCTTTTTGGATACTTTTTTAAGAAACAGAATGCAAACAAATAAAAAGGGTGTTGTATTTATTTCAAATATCAGTATTGAAGAAATTGATAGAAATCTGTTTGGAGAGGGCTTAATTGATCTAGTAAAACGAAATGTTTATCTATGTAAAGGTGATTTGTTATTTGAAGACAATTATCTTGAAAATAAGTCAAGTATTGATACAAGTGCGTTATTTTAATTAATAACAATGGAAAGGAGCTTTTAAATGAGCGATTTACAGACTATAGATAATAGTCAAGCAGTAGTATTGTCTGAATATAGATTATTAAATGCAATCTATCTTAATCCAAGCATACTAGACGATACAGATTATTCAGAAGACTTATATATACACTCAACTTGTAAAGCACTTCATAAAGCTTTTACCAATTTGGTAAAAGAGAAGATTCCTATTAATGACTTGTCATTATTTACAGAAGCTTCAAAATATGAAATGACAATATCTAAAGATGTTATTGATGAGGTTATTCATATTAATGATAAACCAGTCACTACCATTAAAGATATGACTACAATTCTTAAAACTGCAAAGCGTACAATGGACGCAATGGATAGGCTTTCCCGAGCTCAAACTGCGCTTGCTACAAATACGGTTTTAACTCCAGAAATAAAAGAGTCATTACGTAATGAGCTTTATGAAGCTGAAGATTTAATACTTTCAGATTCAGAAGATACATTCAAGAAGTCCCTAACAACAAAAGAATGGACTGATATGTATCTTGAATCATATAAAAAACGTAAAGATGGTAAACAATATTGGTTTAATGAGCCGGTTCTTGATAAAATTGTAGTTGATGGTCCAATTCCAGAGACTGGAGGCATTATTGCTGCTCAGTCTGGTATGGGTAAGTCAACATTTGTTTTAAGCTTAGTAAATAAGCTTATTGATTCTGGCATTCCATGTATGTACTTTTCTTTGGAAATGGGCCAGGAATCAACAATGGACCGTTTATTAGCGTCAAGACTTCAGATTCCATATTCTGATATTGTTAATCCGCCAGATTCTGAAACTTTCTATACAATTTATCAGAGAATTTTGGAAGAGAAGAAAAAGTTAGAAATGAATAAAAACTTTAGATTCTCTGAAAATCCGGATATTTCAATTAATGACCTTAAAAAGGAAATTAAAAAGTTCCAGAATGAAATTGGGCAACAGTACTGTATTGTAATTCTTGACTTGATTACGATGGTAAAGGATTTCTGTATTGGGGGAAGTTCCGGGGCTTCATTAGCTACAACAATAGAAATGGCAATTAATAAAATGAATGCACTTTCTAAGGAGCTCAAGATTCACTACATTGGAACTGCTCAGCTTAACCGTGTCGGTGAATCGGCTACTGTAACAGATATTGAAGATATTGAAAAGCTTAGACCATCACGTCATCAGATTAAAAACTCTGGTGCTTTGCTTGAACGTTGTCGTTATGCTATTTCATTATTTAGACCAAAGTTTTATATCGACCAGAATTTCCCAGATGACCCGGTTGCGCAGACTGTGGATGATATAGTTGAAGTTCAGCTTTTGAAGCAGAGTAATGGTGAATGTAAAAGATATAAAGAATTATTCAATGGACAGTGTTTTACTGTAACACCATTGAATATTGAAGAGGATGTAGAGGAATAATTTATGGTAATACGCGCTGTAAAACCACAGAGCGCTCCTGTTATTAGGAAAACAAGAGCTACCAGAAAAGTTAAGCCTGCATATAAACACTTAAATCTTGCAGGCGTTGACTGCAATATTTTGGCGGATAATCCCGTTCCATCATATAAAAATAAATATGATATGACACCACATTTTATACAAAAAAATGATGATGAATTTATTTGTGCGGCTGTATTTAATGAAGCAGCAATGAAAATGTATACTTGTGGTGAAGTAGGATCTGATAATTTTAAGAATGGGAAGTTAAGACGTATTGACCAAAATATGACTCCATACTTTTTTGTATATGAGTCTGATAGTCTTTCATTAGATGAGCAGCTTAAGCTTATTGATGATATTCTTGATGGTCCTGCTGCATCAGCTATAACCTCTGTTACTTTTTCTGGAAGTAAGTCTATTCATGTCTTAGTTAAGATTCCTGAGAGATTCCGAGAAGACATAAAGAAAGACTTTAAGTATTATTGGGATTCAGTTGCTCAGTATATTTTCCAGGAAAATAAAGATAAATTAGATAAAGCCTGCGCTTCGGTATCTAGGTTAACAAGACAACCAAATGGTACACGAGACTCAGGAGTTAAGCAAACATGTTACTATTATAACAAAAATGCATGTTTGTTAGATTCACAGTTTGAATGGTCTGTTCCAATGCACAATGAAGAGCTTAGACAGCTCGAATTGGAAATGGCTGAAAAAGAGAGAAAGCGTATGATGAAAGCAGACGCTTTGAAAGAGACTGATGAATTTGAAAAGCTTGAATGTATGCATCGTAAAGTAAAGATTGGCGCTTTTGATGTAGCATATAATGCAATCCATGGTGATTGTCCCGCTGGAGAAAATTATGTAGCTGCGTTAAGAAGCTTGCGTGCTAGGGGCTTTTCTAAGGATATTCAAAGGATAATGCTTGAAAATGTTTCAGCAGCACATCCTACGAATATCTCTAAAGCAAGAGTTAAATACTTATTGGAACATGACGATTAGTTCCAAATAAAATAGGAGTCTGTAAAAATGGCTAAAAAGAAGAATACCACTGAATCAGCAACAGCTGATGTATTGAAGAAGGAATCTTCGGATACAAGTATGCCGATTGATAGTGGGGATTGGGTAAACAATCTCAAAAATGGAGATTATCTTTATTCCGCAGGATATGAGCGTAATAAGGACGGCGATGAGCGTGTAAAAATATTGACGCTTAAATTTGTAGAGTATGATTCAAAGGCAGTAGTCGATGAAAATACTCGTATGGCAACTTTGATTCCAATTGTTGATGGAAAGGAAGCTGAATCTGTTAAGCTTCCAAGTCAGAATATCCGTTCAGGATATTTCCCATCAAAGATTGAAGCAATTAGGGCATTCCAGAATGCGCTTGAGCACATGGTGTCAGTAGTTAAAGAAACAGCTGATAGATTGGAAGTTGAGACAAAGTCCAACAAAGTTAAAGTAAATGTATAAGGGAGATTAAAATGCAGACATTTGAGAACGAAGAACTTTTAGGCCTTTTTGAGGCAATTGATGATAATAACGAAAAGATTGATACTCATAAAGAGACAATCAAAATGATTAATGCCGATACAGCAGAGCAGCTTAAGACTTTTGCATCTGAAAAAGAAATTAAGGTTCAGGACCTTAAAGATGCTTACAAGTATTATCAGAAACGCCATAATGATGGAGAAGCTGCAAATGAGGATTATTTCACACTTTGTGCAATGATCGATACTGCAACTGATACCGATGAAGATGAAGCAGAGTAGTAAAGATATGAGACTTACTTCTAAAAATGGAAAAAAATGGATAAGTGACTCTATTGACAAGCTACATGCATATTTAGATAGAGCACCTATTTTGGTATCTGATATTATCAGTACTGAAAATTGTGTAGATGGCGTATACATTATCCATGAGGAAACAAAGCAGAAATTCTTTTTTCCTTTTGATTATGATAGCGAACCTAAGATTTGGGTACATAATATAAAAGAAAGGCTTATGCCATTGTATCCGCGTATTATTGAAAATATTTGTGAAGAACGCGCTTCAACACCAGCTGAAATGGCTGAGTTTGTACTTCAAGGTGGAGACCCATCTAAAGTACCAGTTCTTACAAAGGATACAAAGTCGCAGAAACTTTGGCGTATTGATAAGGTACAACTTTATAAAGATATTTTTATTTTGCAGCTTGAGGGTACTCGTGAGTTAGGTGAGGAAGTCTGGAAGACTGATGTTACTCCAGCACAGCATCGCTTTAAGTTCCAGGGTGGATGTTCAGTACTTTATCTTACAAAGTACAGAAATAAAGAGTTTGCAAATCAGATTGAAGCGGGAAAATATTTCTTTGATAATTCAATTTTTATTGATGAACTTCAGCAGAAATAGAAAACAACATTTCTTATCTAAGGCAGTAGTTAACCCTACTGCCTTTTTACTTTTAAAGCACTTGTCTACATATTATAATATGAATATGGAGAAGATATGCATTTAACAGTAGAAGATAAAGATTGGAACCGTATGTATGACTTAATCGTAGACGGTAAAGATGGCGCTGGCGTAGCACGCTCAATTAAATCTAAAGAAAAAGCTGTTGCAAGATATGTTGCTGCAATGCGACTTTTAAGTCGAAATCCCGCAGATTATTATGAGGATGATACCTACAATAAATATTTTAAGGGTGATTTCGCGGATTTTGCTAATAAAGCGCTTGACTTAGGTGCAACATATGATGACATCTATTCGGTATGGGATAATTGTCCAGCACCAATTGATTTGATTGAAAAGATTAAAGGGTATTTCGGAGCTGTGGATGTTCGAGCAAATATTCCCGATAATTTCTTTAAGGAATTGCGCCATAGAAATATTCCAATTATGACAAAACTTACACCTGGTAAATCCATTATGGATACACTGGGCATAAAAGAGGTTCCAATGGATATTGTTTTTTATCCAGGCGAGTTTGCTGAGTGCTCAGTAAGTATTAAAGTTACAGTCCATAAAAATGGAGAAGCGAATGAATATGCTTTGGTGAAGACAGATGGACTTAAAGTTAATGACTTTAGCCATTGTGGTTATAATTTTTTCCGTGAACAGATTTTTAATGCTCTTGATAACAGAGAAGAGCCTGAATCTTACTTTTAATTTTACTTTATAATTTACATATTATAAATAATAGGAGATATATGTGCGTAGTTCTAGCGTAGATGTGGATGAAGTAAAGCCTTTTGAAAATGTTTTTGGAAATAATAAAAAGGCTAATAAAAATAGACTTAGAGATACAATAATCTCAGCTGTGGAACTTTCACGTAGAACGAAAGTTCCAATGTTATTTTTTAGCAATCCAGGTTTTGGTAAGACAACAACAATTTATAATATTGCACAGAGACTTGGAATGCATGTTGAAGTTGTTTGTGGTTCTCAGTACTCTCAGGATGAAATTTTGGGATTCCAGACAAATGAGCCAGGTCAGACCTCATTGGTAATTAAAGAGCCAGAATGGTTTGCTCGTATTAATGAATTTGAATCACGAAAAATTCCATCTATTCTTTTTATGGATGAACTTTCAACTGTATCAGGTCCTACTCAAGGTGCTTGTTTGCAGGTTATTTTTGAGAGACGCATTCGTGGTGGTAAGGCTTTGCCAGACGATTGTTTGATTATTGCTGCGGCCAACTATAAAGGAAACTTGTCTGGTTGGTCTGAAATTATTGCTCCAACTTTGAATCGTTTCTGTATTATTAACCTTCTTCCAGAAGATCCTGTTGAAGCTATTATGGAGTTTACGCAGGATGTCCATGAAAATCAGGATAATTGGCCAGAGTTTGACAATAATAATATAACAGACGCAGTAAAAAATACCCTTGTTTCAGAATGTGGCTTGATTTTCCAGAACTTATTTAGAACTTATCAGGCTGGGTCAAATCGTGGCTTCTTGAATATCCGTAATACAATGTATGATGGCATCTATGACCGCGACGATGGAAATCCAGAAGTATTGAACTTTATTTCTGGTCGTACAATGTCATATTTAACACGCTGCCTTATTGGTATGACAGAAATGGGATTGGATAGCCATTCAGATGTTTTCAAAAAAGTAATTGGTGGGCTTATTGGTTTAGGCACAAATACTTGGTCAGAAGATGGTAATATACAGACCCAGACAGCTCGTCTTGAGAAGTATCTTACAGATGTTACAGCTAAGTTCTCCAAGATTTTGGATAAGGCAGTTTCAAAAGTTAATTCTAGTAAGTCATCAGACGGAGATAAAGCAGCTATAAATCGTCTTAACGAACTTGTAGGTGAGGACAACTTTACAAATCATGTAACTGCATTTATTGCAAATCAGGACCCAAATAAATATGCATCAACTGATTTTACAACTCTGTTTAAGGAAGCTTGTGAATTATTCCCTTCAGTTGAAGGTATGAAAGATTCATTAAACGCTAGCTTCCAGAGCCAGGAAGAGATGCTGTTGTTCAAGTCTAATATGGAATGGCTTGCAAAGCTTTATGATGAAGTTGATTATGCAAACTCTGTAACGGGTTACTTAAAGCCATATATGCTTGAAATTGATAAGATGTATAGAACATATGAGTTCTATTATAACACAGCTTGTGTTTTACTTAATGAGGAAGAAGACTAATGGCAAGAGAAAAGAAGATTGTAGAAATAGTAGACATGGTATTAGTAAACCATGCTGAAGTTGGCGATATTCCATTGATTTATTATCAGGATAAATTCTATGAAGCCGCTTTTACTCTTAAGCTTTCACAGCAGGTAGACGTTTCAAGTATTAAGGGTGTATATTTCCCTTCTAAAAAAGGCATGGAACTTCTGAGTGTAAAAGACTTCGCAAAAAAATATAAGAACGTTAAAGCATTAAGCTAAGGGATAAGTAGTTAGAATGAACGCAAGAGCTAAACGTATTGCTAAAAAAATTAAAGAGCCTCTCGTAGTTAAAGACCCATCATTGTTAGATGCTGCTGAAGCAGAAATGGCAAAATTGGTATGGGTTCCAATTGAGGATGATTTCCCTCCAATGAAAATGGCTTTTGCAACTAAAACTAATGATAACTGCTATAAAGTTTTTGTAAATAATAAGATTCCTGAAAGGTACCGAAACCAGTTTAAGTTGCATGAGTATGGTCATATTCTTTTCGGACACCTCTTAGATCTTGATGAAAATAATCAGCAGCTAAAACATAAGTTTACGCAGTTTTGGCCAAAGATTAAAAAGCATATTGAGCTTGAGCCAGAAGATGAAAATAAAGATATTTTGGATATATTCCAAAAATATTTACTTCCCGTTCAGAATCTTTTTGAAAACTACGCTATGGATATGGAAGTAAACTCTAAGCTCTTTACCAATGCTGCTGAAAGAAAACAAATGCGTGAAATTACAAGTATTGCCTTAGTATTAGCAATACTTAATGATGACTCTACTTCAGACAGTGTACTTGACCAAATTGAGGACCATATAAAGAATAAGCCTGATGAGCCACATGCTAAGCCAATTTATCCAGAAGACTATGGTTTTCCAGATAAGAAGTCTTTCACTGAATATCTTGATTTAATGTTCTTAAATCTCGATAAGTTTATGGACTTGCTAAAGCAACAAGCTAAGGACCTGGACCTAGGTCCTTCTAATGGTAATTCTGGTAATAATGGCGATGGCGATGGTGGTAGCGGATCTAAGCTCTCACTAGAAGAAATCGAAGCATTAAGAAAAGCAGCTAATGCATCTGATACTGATAAAGAAGAAAATAATAAAATTGCTGAAAAAGCAGGCCATGGAGAAGGTGCGGATGACTTTAGTGATGGTGACAGTGAAAGTGAAGACTCTGACCCAGCTGATGGTGAAGGTGCTGGTAGCGGCTGGACAGGCAATAGAGGCTTTGGTGCAGTAGGGCATGGTCACAAAGAAGAAGTTATCGAGTTAGGCAATGGTAAATCCCTAGCTAAATATTTAGAAAAAGAAGTATTTTCTAAGCATGTAAGTAACACTCGTGTAAATGAAATGTATTACTATAATCGTAGAAAATATGGCGATAAAGATGTTGTTGCGAAGTTGACAAAAGAAGAGCTTTATAGGCCAGGAAATCTTATCCTTGTAATTGACTGTTCTGGCTCAATTGATAAGAAAGCAATTAGAATTATGATTAGCGTAATTCGTCAGCTTTCTAAAAAGTGTGGGCCAAGATCAAGAGTAATTTGGTGGGATACAAGATTATGTGGCGATACATTTTTGAGACAGGAACAGGAGCCTTGTAGTGGAGGATGTACTGATATTGCTGGTGGTATTAAATATGCTGCTGAGCATTATCTTAAGCATTCCAATGATAAACTTGTAGTTATTAGCGATTATTGTGATACGCTTTCTAGATGGCTAGAGGAAGCTGAAAAGTTTAAGAATGACATTATTGGTATTGGATGGACATATCAAGCGTCAGGATCTGTTAGTGAATTTATTCGTAGCAACTACTGGACAGGGTCTGTTGATGCTGATAAGTTTATGAAACGAATTCGTACTAAAATCGTTAGAATAGATAATAGATAGATTTAAGCCGGTATTTTCTACCGGCTATTTTTTTGCTAATTTAAACTGGAGGAAATATGAAAGAGTTATACATTCGTGCGGGCAACTCCAGCGATACTAAAAGAGTACTGATTATTGGAGAAGAAGATATTTTAGGTGCCCGAGATAATTCAGGATATAAACCAAGTAAAGGACAAATATTTGAAAGCCTTATAGAAATTGATCCATATTCAGGCGGAAAAGATCTAACATATGTACATGTCACACCCAATATAAAATTGGATACAAATCTTTATTCTAGAGACTATGATGTTCATAAGTTTATAAAACGCTCCTGCAAAGATTTAGTAAAATGGGACGGTGAAGCAGATGAAGGATTAGTACGGTCTAGAGAAGCTTTTATTGTAAAAGATGGCCTTGATGTGGATAAAGTTGCTAAAGAACTTTATAATAGAATTGAAAAAGAAATTCATTATAAAACTGTATCCGAGGCCGTATTTGAAGAGATTAAAAGAAAAACTGTGGAAGAAGTTAAAAAACAGTATCACCTAGATGACTTGGAAAAGTCTTTAAGGCTACTTAAGGATTTAACTAAAATAGCAAAAACATTAAGATAAATAAAAGGGACAGTTCTGCTGTCCCTTCTTTTTTGTTCTCGTTATTATATTGATATCTAGAAAATGCTGATGTTGTAATTGGTGGAATGTAACTAATTTAAACATCTCAACAGGGACATTAGTGCCCAGATATCACTTTAATGGAGTCATAGTACTCAAAAATAGGAGAACAAAAACATGGCAGATTATTCTGTTGCTAGCAACGATGCATTCGCTGCATTTGTTAAAAAGTCTGAAGAGGAAGAAGCAAAACTTCAGGCAAAATCTTCCGGAAATGGCGGCAAGTCATTTACTTATGAAACTCAGCAGTGGGTAGGTCTTGATCAGGGACAGGCTCACATCCTTCGCTTAGTTGGCAATCCACCAGAATCACTTACACCTGGCTTTAAGGCTGGCCCTTATGATGCTCACGAAATCTACTTTGAAACAATCAAAGATGATAACGGTGACCGTATGCAGCTTCGTCTTCCTTGTCATGCAGAAGACATTAATGATGAACACATTATGTGGCGTATCATCAATAAGGTAAAGGAAGTTGATTGGGTTGATGATCCAGCAAATCCAGGAAAACGTAAGAGAATTCCAAAGCACGAAAAGACTTTGGTATATGACAAGATTACACACGGCGGTTTTAACCCAGCAGACCCAAAAGAAGCAGATTCATATCGCTATTCAAAAGGTTGGTCCGGACAGCAGGTAACAATTATGAATGTTATCGACCGTGAAGACGACTGGTGTAAAACAAATAAGCATACAAAGCTTTTGTCAAAGAAAGTTTCATATAAAGACGGCGTTGCTTACCCTACAGTAGGTGTTCCTTCATACGGATTCCTTTCAACACTTAAGAAGCTTGTAAAGGTTTATGGTAGTTGGGAAAACTACGACGTTCAAGTTGTAAAAACTGGACAGATGAATACGCCTTATGAAGTAAAGAACGCTTCATATTACAAGAGTGTAGGTGTTCCTGAAATTGATCAGTCTAAGCTTGAGTATATCTCACTTGACCAGTCACTTACAGCAGAAGAAAAAGCTTACGAACGTTATGATATTGCAAAGTTCTATTCACCAACATCTTACAAGAACTTGAAAGAGCGTCTTGGAAAAACAATCCAGGAAGTTGACTCAACATTCAACACACACTTCTATCAGGAACTTGTTTCTCTCGCAGAAAAAGAAGAAGCTGAAAGAAAAGCAGCTCAGGAAGAAGAAGCAGCAAACAATCCTGCTCCAGAAGCCCAGACAGCTGCTCCTGTTTACACAGCAGTTTCTGATCCAGCGCCAATTGTTGAATCTACTCCTGCTTACCAGCCAGCTTCAATTCAGCAGCCAGCTCAGGTAGCTCCAGTTGTGGAACCAGCAAAAGTTGCAGAACCTGTAAAAGTTGCAGAACCAGTAACTCCTGCACAACCAGCTGTAGCAACACGTAGTACAGTAAACATTGGTACATTAGCACCAAACAAAATTGCAGCTCTTAAGGGCTGGATGAAGCTTACAGAAGCTCAGAAGGCTCAGATTAAGGATGTAGTTTTGGATGCAAATGGCGCAGTTACAAATGTTATTTATACAGAAAACGCTGCTCCACAGTGCAACTGTAACAATTGTATGATGCCATCACCACAGGATTTCTTATCTTGTCCAGTTTGCGGTGCTGACTTCGAATAGGCTTTGAATCTTTAGGTTATTTATAGAAAGACGCGTTTGAGATGACGCGTCTTTTTTTATGCGCATCTACTCGGCCTAAGAATAAAATAAGCTAATATATAATAAATTAAATTATTGGAGTCTTAAAATGGACAAAAGTTGGGATAAAACGTTTATTGAGATTGCAGAAAAATATGCTGAGCATAGCTCTTGTGCAAAGTATCATGTTGGCGCAATTATAACAAGAGATAGACGAATTATTAGTTCGGGCTACAATGGGGTTCCTAGCGGCAAGCCACATTGTAATAGCATCTTTAAGAACATTAATTTCAAAGAAGATAAAGTAATGAGCGAAAAGCATCATGAATGGTCTCTTAAGAATGAAATTCATGCTGAAATGAATGCTATTGGATTTGCCGCAAAATATGAAGCTCTTACAAGAGATGCTACAATCTATATTACTTTAGCGCCTTGCTTGAATTGTTCAAAGGCTATTATCGCAGCTGGTATTAAGCGTGTTGTATATAAAGAAGCTTATGCTAGAGAACCAGAATCTATAGAGTTCCTTAAGTCCGCAGGGGTGGAAGTTGTCTGCCTCGAAGAAACTGAGCAGCGTTAGTATAATATATAGAAATACTTAATTTGGGAGAAATTAAAATTGGATTTATCGACTACTATAAATAAGGTTTGGGGAAATACTATTCAGAGTAAACAACCCATTTGGGCTACAAAAGAGATTATTGCAAAAGCAAATGATCTTTCGAAGAGAAATATAAGAGGAAATCTTGCTAAGTTTGTAAAACCTACAAATATTAGAATGTTTCCTGATGGTGGAATGGATGACCCACTTTTCGTAGATAGAAACGTTCGTCGTTATGGTACAGACATTTACTTTTTGGATGCAATTGATGATGAAACACAGTTGATTCTTCAGGTAATGCTTAAGCAAGCACAGGCTGAGTTCCTTGGTGACCATGTGCAGGATATTCTTACACAGACACTTTCTGATACAGTTACTATTCATTTGAATTCGCCAGGTGGATACGCTTACTGTGGACTTGCACTCTATGATTTTATTAAGCAGATGCAGGTACCAGTTACTTGTGTAGTTGAAGGTTCTTGTGCATCAGCTGCCACACTTATATTGCTTGCTTGTGAAGAACGTCATATGCTTGATAACTCAGTATTCTTGATGCATCAGTGCTCTTGGGGCGCTTGGGGTGAAAATCGTTATATGCAGGATGAAGCAGAAAATAGCCGTAAGCTTATGTCTCGCCTCCGCAAAATTTATCTTGATGAAACAGAAATTGGAAAAGAGTATACTGATCCAAAAGAACGTGAAAGCTATATTCAAGCTATTCTTGAACATGACAGATATTTCTCAAAAGAAGAATGTGAAAAGCTTGGTATCTTGAAATGTGATTGTGATGGTGAGCCACCACTTAGTGAAGCTTCAATTGCAAAGCTTAATGAGTTTGCTCAGAAGTTGTATGAGGAAGAACAGAAAGCTAAGGGAAAAGCTATACCAGCTAAAAAGGACGTAAAAGATAAAAAAGATACTAAAGAGAAAAAAGTTGATTCAGATGATGATGACAAACCAGCTAAAAAGCCTGGTAAGTCTAAAAAGACTGAAAAGGATTCAGTAGATAAAGATCCACCAGTTCGTAAGTCAACTAAAAAGGCTTAGTTAAAAAAGTCCAGGTAGTTCAAAAAGTTACCTGGACTTTATTTTTGTAATGAACATATTATAGATATGAAGAAGAAAGAAAATACAGGCCTGACTTATGTACAGGCAGCTAGCATGATAAAAAGAAATCCATATGGAGTAGACTCAAAAGGTGGAAATGCGCCAAATCTCATTCGTCGTGACGATTGGACTGAAAATAAAGTCCTTACTATTGATAATAAGGGACAACTCCGTATGGCAGATGTAAGACTGAATCCGTCAACAAAGAAGCATATGGTGCCTGAGTTTAACAGTCAGGTTACCGCGCGTGAAGACCTCTGGGCAACAGACTGGTGTTTCATTGATGCGGCAGATTATTTCTAATTTTCTCGATGATGAAGATAATCAGTTAGAACATCTAAATTTTGCTAGCACAACCGCGTATAAAAGCTTTTATAATTTCTATGATAAAAGCCTACAAATGTTTATGCCAGATTCACCTGCGGATTTTGCTTTTGTAAAAAAGTGGCTACAAACATTAGGCCTTGGAAAAGCTTTTAAAAAAGCTTTTAATGAAATTAAAAAAGTAGATGGAGAAGTAGCAGCATATAAGTTTGCTTCTTATGTTAAGGAATTACTAATCAAATGTTATCTAGTTGTTCATTGTCCTAATGAATATACTTACCTTAATGAAAAGGCAGAAGAGCTATCTAAAATTAAACTCATGAAATTTATGAGAAGCCCCCTAATGCAAGAAGAAGCTAGTGACTTTCAATTAGAAAAACTATTTGAACTTATAAAACTGATAAACTTTACATTTGATAAATACGCTTATAAATTTTTATTGAAACATGAGCACACAATTAAAGACTGAATTTGATTGGGTAAAGAAGAATAATATTATTGTGGTTTATAGTGACCACGCAAGATTCTTTAGGGATTCTTTGCTCTTTACCGAAGTTGACAAAAAAATAACGCCACATCAAGCAATAAAAATGAGTATTGCTGAGAATATTAAGATTGATCTAAGAATGCTTCCCTCTGATAAGAAAACATTTGTTAGTGAAATTTTAATTGGTCATGGCGTTTTAGCTGAAAATATAATTTAGAAAAAATTCTACGGAAGTTTTTTGACTTCCGTTTTTTTATTGACATATTATCTATAACATAACGCATAGGAGATAATTATGGACGAAATCAATGAAATCGTAAAAACATTGACAGAATGGCGGAATGCTTACTACAATGGTAGCCCAGTCGTATCAGACGCTGAGTTCGATGACCTTGAAGATAAGCTCAGACAGCTTGATCCAGATAACGAATACTTTAATGGAATTGGTGAAGATGAGCTGGATGGCTTTCCAAAAGCAAATCACACTATTCTTATGGGTAGCCAGGAAAAATGTAATACCGTTGAGGAAATTATCAAGAAGCTTAATCATTTTACTGGTAAAAAAGTTGCAATGCTTGTAGAGCCAAAATGTGATGGAATCAGTCTTGAATTGAACTACAAAGATGGAAAAGCAACAGCGCATATTACTCGTGGCAATGGTTATGTTGGTGATAACATTACTGTAAACGCTTCAAAAATGCAGGGTGTACCCGCGGGTATTCCTGTTTCGGAGGGTGTTGCTATTCGTGGCGAAATTATGCTGCTTCATTCTGATAAAGAAAAATATTTCCCAGAACTTAAGAACTGTCGTAATGGCGCTTCTGGTAT
>AUXO011260167.1_pt1 | contig 19985 bp, 16 predicted proteins | sample 768731 | NCBI WGS metagenome assembly AUXO01 (sample SAMN02715735, study PRJNA202380) | gut metagenome | biome: sheep rumen | host: Ovis aries | place: New Zealand: Palmerston North
GTAACTTGGTCATCATGGAACTGTTTCATAGAGTTTACCTTCAATACAGAAGGAATCTGCTGGGTCAAGAGTCCTATATTTGTAATTCCTAGTTTATAGGCAAGATCTCCAGCACATTTATTACAAATCCCTTCATGAGATTCGCACATAGCAGAGAATCTAAACTCTACAGTCTTACCAATATACTTATTCTTATTCTGGGAATTTAGCTGTACTAGCTTACCATTCTCAACTATATAAGAATACATCATCAAATCAGCCATAGTATCATTTAGAAATACCTTAAGAGTTCTCTTAGTACCACAATCTGATCCTTCAGGAAGTAGCTTTACATGACCAAAAGCATAAGTAAATAGTTTCTCCCAATAACCTCCAAGTTCTGTTTTCTTAGCTCTTGCATAAGGACCGGCACTTAGAGAGTTAGCTAACTTAGAATATTCTTCTTTAGGAATACCATTAATGAAATTACCTGTAATGGCATTATATCCCTTAGTAGGATCAGGGTCTTTTACAGAACCTCTCATTACAAAGATATTCTTAAAGTTGTTATCAAAAGATCCAACACCAGAGTTAAACAGATCCATAGCAGGATCATCTTGTAGAATCTCTCTACTCTTAGAGAGTAGTTCATTAGATATAGCATCAGTTGTGAATATATCACCATTCTGAACTTTATCTTTATTCTCTTTAACCAGTTTCTTCTTTTCTGGTTCTATCTTATCAGCTATAGTAATAATCTTCTCAGACCATGAAGGAGAAATAACAGATACAAACTGCATAAAGAACTGATACTTGAACAGATAGTTCTTATAACTCTTAGTATCAATTCTATTCTCTAACAGAGCATAAGTTAGAGTATTATAGATCTTATTATAAGTCTTCTTAGTAAGATCTTCATTAATATAACCTGTAATAGCAGCTATAGTAGGATCAGCAAAAATAAAGAATATATTAAAGACCCATCTACCCACTGTAGTAACAAAAGGATTTGAGTTTGTAATCTTCTTACCATTAACCTCATATCCAATAGATCCATGAGGAATAGTAATTAGATCATACGTATTGAACCTTCTCTTACCAGCAAACTCTCCAAACATATCCATTATAGTCTCTTGTGTAATATCTGAAGGCTTAAGAGACAGTAAAAATTCTATATCTTTATAATTTTTAATCTCTTTAGAAACTCTCTTATATGTATCAGTAGCCATTATGCTAACCTCATTTCTTATAGAACTTTTATTTATTATAAAGTTCAATTCTGTAGAAACAGATAATAGAAGAAGGTACCCGACATACCTTCTTCTATTATTCGTCATAGGAGGTGAAAAATAACCACGGCAGAAGTATTAAGGAAGTATCCCAAATGCAAGGTGACCCGGCAATCACCTTACTAAAGTGTTACCCAATTCAATTAAAATAGGTTACAAAAAGTTACAAAATTGTTACAAAACCTTACAATCTAGAGCAGCACCATAGGCCCAACCAGCAAAAGACAAAGCAGAACCTCCATTAATATAGAATGCTCCACAAAGGGTATCATGGACAGAAATACCACCACGAAGAGTATAATGTGTATATATGGTTTAAATGATAGAGCAGCGCCAATGTTCCAACTGCTAGCGGAGAAGCTATTTCTGGCATAAACAGAGAAAACCCCACAATAGGCACCATAGCTAGAAGGACCACCACGATGGGCATAATATGAAGCAATGATAGAGCAGCGCCAATATGCAAACCAATATAATTATAAGCTCCAGCTAAACCAGTAGTATGTAATCCACAAATATAACTATTATTAGAACTACCACCACGAGTAGTATAATGTGTACTCATAATATAGAGCAGCGCCATTGCCCCATGTCGCCCCAGAGAAACTATTGCGCGCATTAACACAAAACATACCACAATTGGCACCATCGCTAGAAGAACCACTACGAATAGTATAATGTGTATAATAAAAAAGAAAGTAGGTATCGCACAACCTACTTTCTTTTTTCACCCATTAGCCGGATATGCTCTATTTGACTTGTTTAAAGTCCTTCAAATAGTAAGACTTGTCTGTAGTTTCTTAGAGTCCTCACAGCTCTAAGTCTTTCAAACATACCAGAATACAGAAAGGTGCAATTCTGTACTCTAATATTATAGCAAAAGATCTGATTCTGCTTGAGAGACAGTGACGCCTACATAAAGAAGGTCGATCATTATCAAATCAAATGCTATTATTATAATATATGATCATAAATATATTTTAAATCTAAATGATAGAGCAGCACCATCATACCAACCAGATCCTTGACTTGCATAAATACAATGAATTGTAAAAGTTCCACAATTGATATTAAAATTAGAGTTTCCTCCACGAAGAGTATAATGTGTATATAAACGATAGAGCAGCGCCAATGTACCATCTGATATCAGAAGTGCCTGTTCTTAAAAAAGTCATCCAAATGCCACATGTTAGATCTTCATTAGAATTGCCGCCACGAAAAGCATAATATGAAGCATTATAGTTTAAATGATAGAGCAGCGCCATAGTTCCAGTAGGCCGTTCCAGAGCCAAGAGCACCAAGAACAAAAAACGCTCCACAAGAGGCACCATAGTAAGAAGGACCACCACGAAGAGCATAATATGAAGCAATATAGAGCAGCACCAAGACCCCAATCGACAGCAGAAAAAACATTGCTTGCAATAACAAAGAATGTCCCACAACGGACACCATATACAGATCCACCACCATGAAGAGTATAATATGAAGTAATTTAGGGGTAGTATAAATAAAAAAGATAAGTGGTGCAAGGGGATTAGCACCACTTATCTTACCGGATTGGACAATGTGAATCTCTTTTGTACGGTCAGATATTAAGACCTTTTACGATTCGTCTCCGGGGTATCGGGAGACATATATATGCGCTTCTATAATAAGCATCATTCACATTGTCATAATTATAATATACAATTGAAATTATTTATTTATCCACACTTACTATAATCACAATTATAGCATTTTACACAACCAGATTCATGGGCTAACTGAGCACCACACTGAGGGCACTTATTAGACTCATTTTCAGGTTCTTCAATAATTTTTACATCAGGAGAGATCTTCTCTTCATTAATATTATCTTCTGTAATTTCAGGTAACGTGTTATCCAGATACTTTTGTTCTTCTTCGATATATCTTCCAATAGCATCAGGACAAGAGATACCATCTAGTCCCTTTTTCTTACAAGCATCACATCTAATACCTCTGAGCTGATGAATGATCTCATTAATATCAACATTAGCTCTTAGAGAAATAGAGATCAATCTACCAATAGCTTCAGACTGAGCATGGCATCCTCCACCTTTACCACTGGTAATAATAACTTCTTTAACTTTGTTATTATTATCATGATTTACAGTAACAAGGATCTTACCACAGCCAATCTGTACTGTCTTAGTAGAACCATATAGCTTTTTAGGTCTATTATAGACATCAATATTACTCGTGCTATCATCTTTCTTCTCTTCTTCTTTCTTAGAAGAAGTAGTCAGAACCTGAGTAGAACGAGAACCATCTCTATATACAGTAGTGCCTTTACAGCCACTATCATAAGCAAGCATAAAGGTATTATAAATATCTTCTTTAGTAGCATCATTAGTAAAATTGATAGTCTTACTAATAGCATTATCTACATACTTCTGGAAAGAAGCCTGCATGAGAATATGATCCTTAGGACTAATTTCATGAGCAGATACAAATACACTACTAATCTCTTCAGGAATCCCTTCAATACCCTTGAGCATTCCGTGATTATCTACAATCTTCTTAATCAGCTCATCAGAATAGATGCCATATTCTTTAAGCACTTCAGCCAGGAGTTCATTCCTCTCCAGCAGAGTCTTGCCATCAAGAATATGTCTCTCATATGCAAAAGAGAAATAAGGCTCAATACCACTACTGGTTCCGGCAATAAGACTGATAGTCCCAGTAGGAGCCAGAGTAGTAACAGTAGCATTCCTCATCTTAGCATCCATTAGCTTCCAAGTACTATCCTCGTAAGTAGGAAATACTCCTCTTTCCCTAGCAAGCTTAATAGATGCATTGATAGCAGTGTTAGAGATAAACTTCATTAGAGCTTCTGCTACTTTACGACCGAGTTCACTATTATAAGGAACGCCAATCTTCAGTAGCAGTTCTGCAAATCCCATAATGCCAAGACCAATCTTACGATTTCTTTTAGTTTGCTGTTCAATCTCTTTGAATGGGAAGCAGTTTACATCAATAACATCATCTAAGAATCTTACAGCATTCTCTACAATAAATTTCAGTAGATCAAAATCAATTACATTACGAAGAGCAAGTTCTACATTCTCAATAGAAATATCTTTAACTGTATAACTTCCTTTTTCATACAGAGGATACTTCCAATTCTTCCATATATCAAGATACTTATTGTCAGATTTAATTACAAAATTAGCCAGATTAATACTTCCCAGATTACAAGATTCATTAGGAAGAAGAATCTGTTCTCCACAAGGATTAGTAGACTCATAGTCACCTTCCTTAGGAGTAGGATTATACTGATTAGCTCTATCAATAAAGAAGATACCAGGTTCTCCATTATTCCAAGCATTATTTACTAATTTATCAAAAACATCTCTTGCTCTAATACTCTTTACTACTCTATTATTTTTAGGAGAGATAAGGTCATATTCCTTATCCTCTTTAACAGCTTCCATAAATACATCTGTAAGAGCAACAGAGATATTGAAGTTATTTAGTACACCATCAACAGTTTTACAATCAATAAACTCAAGAATATCAGGATGATCAACACGGAGCATACCCATGTTTGCTCCTTTTCTTCGTCCTCCTGCTTTGATCTCTTCTGTTGTTGCATTGAATACTCTCATGAAAGAAATAGGACCACTAGCAACCCCACCAGTAGTCTTTACAACAGAATCTTTCTCACGAATACGAGAGAAAGAAAAACCGGTTCCACCACCGGATTTGTGAATAAGTGCTGTACGTTTTACTGCTTCAAAAATACTTTCAATAGAGTCCTCAATAGGAAGTACAAAGCAAGCAGATAGCTGACCATCAGGAGTACCTGCATTCATAATAGTTGGAGAATTGGGAAGAAAATAAAGATCAGCCATCATATCATGGAAAATTTCTTTTTGTTTAGAATAATTCTCTTTCCCATTATTATAATTATTTTCGGCTTCAGCAATAGCACCGGCAATCCTGTCATACATTTCAGGGATTGTTTCTATTACTTCACCTTTCTCATTTTTTAACAGATATCTTTGTTTTAAAGTAATTTCAGCATTGGTTGTGAGTTCTTTCATACTGGTTATTTTATCTCCTTTACTATGGTATGGATTAATATAATGTAGAGAAAATATTAGTATTTTATAGAAATACACTGAGGATAAAAATATCCTCAGTGTATTCATTTCAATACAATTAGAAGTAAATCTGATATGTAATGTCGATAGCTTTATTACCAGTTAGAATCTCATTAGAGAAGTTCAGTTTAGTGATAGGACGAATGTCTTTAAAGTAAGTCATAACACTTCCGTCAGGCATTTCACTGATATTATCTCTACCAGAAATAGGATAAGCTGTGCAGAGCTGTAGAGTATTAACCTTAGCATTTTGAGAAACACCATTGATATAATCAATACAGTCTCTATCAGTGATACTCATATTCAGTTCAATGTATGTATAGATTTCTTCAGGAGAAGTATTATCATATACGTTTGCACTGATATTAGTACCATTCTCAAATACCTGTTTAAAGGTTACACCATAGTTGGTTGTGAAGTTATTAAACCTCTTGAAATAGTAATAATACTTACCACCACCAACAGCTTTACCAAAATACATTTCCCTATCTACATACTTATCACTTGAAGAATCAGTGATATCATCAGTGGTGTCACCATATTTGAAAGGAACTAGACTACCTGGATCACACCACTTCTTATAGTTTACAGAATATACCTGAGAAGCTTCAGAACCACAACCATCAGTACCAACACAGAAAAGCAGTACCTTATGATTGTTTTCATTAGCATTAGTATAGTAAGTGCCTCCAGTAGAGATATCTACAAGGCTTGTAATAATATTAGTAATCTTACTATCATAAGTTGGAGTAATTTCATCTTCAACACTAGATCCACTAATATCAAAGATCTTATGAGCAATTAACCCAGATCCAGGAAGAATAAGTTTATTTCTCGTTTCTAGTAGCACTTTACCTGTGTAGTGATTCTTCAACAGTACTCTTGTATTGAACCCTTTAGATAGACGATTGAATAGCTCTTCTTTATCTTTAATAGATTTAGTACCATGATCTAATAGAATCAAATCAGCCATAGGTTTCTATTACCTCCTGTTTAATCATTATTCGTGTAAGTGTAAGTGAAGTATACACTATCATGGATATTATCAAGAATAGTATCCTTATAATCAGCAGGATTAATCTTGCCGGATTCTTCAGGATACTTGATTGTGAATATATGAAGTAAGAAATCATCCGCAGGTCTATACATATCTGCAAGAGTATTCTTAGTATCATATTTTAACCCATCTATAGGTCTAATATAGCTCTGCAGTTTATTGTTGACGAGATAGTTCTGTTTAAAAGTATATATCTGAACTTTGTAAGACTTAAAGAAGTCTACAACCTGTCTTATATAACTCTGTAACAGATCTTTTAGAGATGAAGAGAATCCATTAAACAATGGGAAGAATTCTGTGATATTTAGATTATAGGTTGATAGAGTATCAATAATCTGGTCAGTTAGAGAATCTATATAGTTTCTTCTAGCTTCTAGATCACTTTCATTAGGAACACCATCTGTATAATTTACAGGATAGTCTTCTATGATTTGCTGGATCTTATTATATAGAATAAGATCTCTATTCTTTAAATACTCTGTATAAGTAGGAAGACCAAGATCAGGATCAACATACAGACCTTTATAAGAGTTAAATACAATTACATCACCAGATGCCAGAGCATCTTTAAATACGATTGTATTAGTTGCAAGATCTACATTATAATCCTCTTTGTCTACCAATATCTCATTATTCTTATAAACAGTAAGCTTATCTTGATAATTACTAATAGATCTGATGACTGGAGGTATAGGCATATTAGTTGTAACAGATGCAACTCTAGTATCATATTCAACAGGTTCTTTAAAGAATTCTGTTGTATACTTTACTTTCATTAGAGCATCATACATAGCCGTATAGCATCTATACTCTTCCAGATTATTAGCATTCATAATTCTATATAGCAGTTTTTCTCTTACTGCCATATTAGAATCATATACTGATATTAGACCTGGTATAGTAGTTAGTTGACCAGGAATAACAAATTCAGTTGCATCTTCAAATGCTTCATCATAAATAACTCTAGCATAAGCAGACTTATTAGATGAAATATAAGAAAGAGCCTTATAAGTTCCAAGAGTATCCTCAATTAGATTCTCTATATATTTCATATTATAAGAGAAATTAAATCCATCCAGATATAGAATATCTGATGCATTCTCTATGATCTCATCTACTGTATCATAATATAGATAAGTCATGATAGTCAAGAATGTAAAAACATCAGACAGTTTAAACATAGAAGCACTATCAATATATGGGATCTTGATAGTAAGATATTCTTCTAGTCTTAGTTTATCATATAGAATCGTAAAGATATAAGACTGCATATTAGAAGCTTCCTGGACTTGCTGATATGTGTCAATAGAAATATATTTAGAAAATACATAGTTAAAATTCTGTTCCAGTATTTCCTGTTTTATTTCTACAGCACTAGCATCTCTAGACCAGAAAGGATCATCATCTGTAATCTCATCATAAGAGATATAGTTGGTTGTATCTCTTATATATTTATCTATACTCTCATCAATAGGAACTTTTAGATATACTAGATCATATTCATCAGATAGAATATGGTGTCCTTGTCCATCAAGAGAGGTAATATAGTTCCCATCTTTATCTGTCTTTCTTCTCTTAACCAAGAAATATCTAAAAATCTCAATGTTACTCAGACCAAAGATATTTAGAATATCTTTCATACATTGAGCTGTAGATTTTTCTTTTAGAATAGTCTGAATATTTTTACATAGAGCAATCTGATACTTGATAGGCATCCCATCAAAATATTTAACCCCATGTCCTTCCAATAGGGCTTTAACTATTCTCCAATCAAATATATCTTTAGTTGCAACAAACTCAGAAGCTCTATTGATAGTATCATTCATAGCCAATAGAATGATCAATATAGCAATCAGATCATCATAGTACTTAGAATCATACTTAAAAGCTTCAGAGTATATAGTCTTGATTACATACAGTCTCTTATTATTCAATCTATCAATATATGTATCTCTTATCTTATAAATATCATCTATCATAGTAACGATAGATGGTACATAAAGAGGAGCAAAGTTATCTGCTTTTCTTGCTTTATAGAGAGAAATCTCTTTAGCAATATACTTCATATATCTTCTATCTTCTCTAAGATCTGGATCACTCTCATAGAATGTATTTAGAAGTCCATATCCATTAAGAAGTTCTATATTAGACTCACTGAGCTGATATATAGGAGTAGCTAGATCTGTAGCATTGAATGTTAGTCCTTCAGGGAAATATGCTTCAAAGTTCTCCAGTACATCATCAACATCAGGATTATAGTAGCTGTTTACTACATCTTCTGGTAGAGGAGGTAGACCAATCAGCATTCTATAATAATTATTGTACTCTTCATAATTCTCTACATAATAAGCTTCCATAGCTGTAATAAGCTTAGCCATATTAGCTTCATAATTCTCAGGAGAATCAAGAGTACCATTTCTGAGGTCAGCTTGTAATAGATATTTATTTCCAACATAATTTTGCATATGGTTTTCCAGATCAACAACCATCCAATCCTGAGGATCCAATGTAATACTAGTATTGATCTGAATACCTAGCTTTGTAGCAATATCTGTAATAACTTCCATTCCTACTTTTCTTATATTATCCTCCGGATTACTTAGATCTACTGTTATATTGAAATCTTTTACAATATACCAGTTTAGTCTATAATCCATATCATCTGGTTTAATATAATACTTAGTAGTACCAACTTGGAAGTAGTAATAATCCCCATCTTTAATCAGTTCTATATCATTAATTGTAATACCATTACTATCACAAATATCAGGTATCTCTACATCTACTAATACAGTGCAAGAAGGATTTCTATATAACTGTATACCAGTAGGAGCCCAATATCCATATAGATAATAAAAGATCTGTTCTCCATAAGTTGGAGCTTGATCCTCTGGGATATCATAAATACTCTTTATACCAGTTATATATTCATTGATTCCTATATAAGGTACATAGTTATCTTGACCACCAATATGAGATCTCGTTGCTTTAACATCCATGCCAATAAAAGAAAAAGCAGCAGAGATTACTTCTGCTGGGAAGAAATCAAAGTAGTCAAAGATAGCTGTATGCTCAATACAATGGATATAAATATCAGACATTCTAATCGTTGATAAAGTCTCATGCTCTACAGCAGCATTAAGATCTTTCAATACTGTATCTAGAGCAAATATCTTAGTATAATAAACAAGATTATCAATATATGGATTATCAGTATTGGTAATCTTAGGTTCATACCTATCGGCCAATATAAATCACCTCTCTAAAAAGGAGTAATATACTTATTAATTTTAATATTATGTGAAGTTTTACATACCCAAATGTAAAGAACTATAAAGTAATTAAATTAAAGCAGGTGAGATTGATTATGGATCAACTTTCTACATATAATCCATTACCAGGAATTGAAACTTATGCGCCTAATATGAATCCCACACTAAAGAGTGCAAACTCTACATTTGAACTTCCATTCTATCAGACAAAAGAGTCTCTTATGGATGTTGATACATATAGAGCCTTTCTGAAGAACTGTGAAGCACAATTCAGACACAGTGTTTTTTATACTAAATATAAAGGATTTCTTTATGGTTTAGGATATGATCACTGTCAAGTACATGGATATCTCACATCTGAGATGACTAAGATTGAGATGCATCATGCTATCCTTACTCTATTTGATTTATGCTTACTAATTACAGAGCATTTTCTCAATACAGTAGGATATGTTACTACATTTGATGTAATAGAAGCTCTTAAGGAAGAGCATAGCCATAACAATATTCCTATCATTATGCTATCTGAAACTCCTCATGATGTGTATCATGAAAATAATTCTTTCTATCTTCATCCAGATATGTGTATTGGTAAGTGGAAAGTATTACTGGAGAAATATAAGATGGGTATGACTCAAGATATAGCTTTTAAGCTACTATACTACTTTAAAAAGTCTCTTGAGATTGGTACTACAGATGATGCTGGACTACTTGATCTGAGAGATAAAGTAAAAAGTTGGAGTGAAATGATGAGATGAATACAACAGAATGGATTTTAATGATTATAGGACTACTTATTGTACTAGTACTAGCTGGATTTGGAACTTTCTTTCTTATTCTATATAATAGAAACAATAGAGAAAAGAATAGAATACAAGAATTTACTACCACAGCTAATCTTACTATAGATCATACTATAGGAGAAAAGCTAGATAAATACATCTCTGATAATCTAACTGAATATTTAGTTCTCAATATTCATATACTAGAAAATAATCAGTATATTAATGAAGAACTAGAAACAGAAATTAGAGAAGGATTTACTACATATATTAGTGATAGATTATCTCCTATCTTTATGCAACAGTTATCTATGTATTACAATATAGATAATATTCATCAAGTTATAGGAAACAAAATCTATATAGCTATTACTAATTATGTAGCAGCTATGAATGCTCCTGAAGATGATGGTAGAGACATTATTAGAAATCTACCTGATTACACAGATATGAAAAATTCTGCTGGTGATAACCTTACATATCTAGATCCATCAATTAACTTCTAAAAAATAAAAGGGATACTGAGTTGTCAGTATCCCTTTCTACTTTCGCTTAAATACTTAGTACTATATATCTTCATAAGAGTTCTCAGTATGTTCTCATTATAAGATATATCTATATCTCCTCTATTCTTAGACTCATCAGATATCTCTTCTAGCATGAAGTTCTGATTTGGATATATAGAGAACTGATTCAATCTGAATCTGGAGAATGAATTATATTCTCTGTAATATCCTTTGTCTAATCTTAGATTAATATAATTTAAATAAAATATTTTTAATAAATTAATAGCTTCCTCTATTCCTCTAAACTCAGCTGTTTGAAACAGAGCTTTTAAGAAATCAGAGAAATACTTTTCATGTAATAGAAGATTATCATCACCAATACCTGCTACAGATAAAGTCTCAGGTGTAACTCTTCCATTATTATAAAGAACTACTAATCTTCTTTTTAATTTATAGAACGAAGTATATACTCCCTTCTGTCTAAATCTTACAATAGACTTATTGAAAGGAATCTCTACAACTCCATTACCCATAAATCTAGACTCTCTATCTATAAAGAATATAGAGTCTTTTCTTATACTGATAATATCATTATCTTCTAGATGAAGTAATTCAAAGAATCTTCTTCTAGCTTCTCTTATACCATCAGATAGAATCTTATTATTATTAGCATTATTCTTTAATATATTACTTCCTACCCATACTTCTCTATAATGCTTATCTGCATTATAAAGGAAGTTATAAGTATCTAGATCTATTACATTAGCATTATAGAGAATATTAATATTACATTTCTCTATATCAAGTTCTGCTATAAAGCTTCCTATAATAAAATCTGCATCTATAGTATAATTTTCTTTTTGCCATAGTTCACTCATATAAACCTCATGTACTATCCATTACAAACTCCATATCCTTCTTAGATATAGGAATCTGCATCTCAAGTCTGTGTATATCATTATCTAAGTTCATAATACCATAAGAAGAGAATGTACACTTAGACTGATCTATAAAGAGAAGATCTTGAGGATCATCTATATAGAAACATGGATATCCATATCTTCTCTCTATAAGATTACTAAGATTTTCATTCATCATTGCTCTGTATTCATCTCTATTATTGATAGCTATTATTACAATAGATCCTTGATTAAATACAGGATCCATTATAAGCATTAGCTCTCCAAAAGAGTCTATATTAGATAAGACATAGTTAGCATATAGAGTACTATAATCATAACTCTCCATATTATCAAATCCGATATTTGACAAAGATGGCATTAGATTATTAAGAGTATATATACCCTCAAAATAACCTGTTAGATTATAGAGCTTAATATTATTAGTATTCAGCATATGAATAATCTCATAAGGATGGGGTGTGAAAATAATCATTTCACACCCTCACCTTCAGCTACAGCTATAAGAGGATCAAATAATAGATCTCCATATTCTTTACATTTATCTTTATACTCAGTCAGATACATCAATCTTTCTTCTGGATATTTAAACCACTGAAGATCTAGTTCTCTAGTAACTCTATCAGCAATAGAAAATCCATATGGGAAAGTTTCTTTATCTGGATAATTGAGTATGAGAGTCCTGATATCTATCAATCCAGATTGATACAATCTGCATAAATTAAAGCTATCAAATGTATTATCATAGGAGAATTGACAAGTACCAGGGACTCCTACAAACAAACCAAATCCTTCAGCTATATAAGCTGCTAATACTTTAAATATTTCAAACTGAACTTCATTATCCTCATGAGCTCCAAAATATAGCCATATCCTGGAACCCTTAAAGAATACACCAGCAGCTATAGCCAGTAGATAAAGATCAGTTTCTCTACTCAATAGATAATCACTATAAGATATTGCAAAAGCATCTTTAGTATCATCTATCAATAAACATATACTTTCAAATGGAGGGAGAAGAATGCTGGCATGAATGACATTATCTGAAGGATATATCCTCTCATCAATATTATCATTAATAACCAGCACTACATCTCCTCTCAACAAAGCATTATTTACAGTATTCTCATCACATGCATAGTTTATATATCCTGTAGGGATCATTTTAGGATCAACCCCTTATATTAATAATCCTCATCATCAATTTTTGTCGGGAAATCTTCGGCTGCTGTGTAGTCAGAAGCCTTCAGTCTCAGCTTCTTTCCGCCATAGACAGAGCCGTCTCCCTTTCTGAGAACACCATTTTCATCAAAATAATACTCACCACTGCAGATCTTATCATTGATGATTTTATCTGCAGCAGAGAGCTTGATCTTTGTATTAGTAAGAACCATCTTCTTCTTAGTATTATCGACTATCATAGAAGGAGTCACTACTTCTTCTTCCATAGTGATCTGTTCAGGTTCTTCCTCTTTCTTCTCCTCTACTGCTACCTTCTTTTCTTTCTCAGGAGCAGCAGGAGCTTCTTCCTTCTTCTCTTCAGTCTTTACAACAGTCTTCTTGTTCTGGTCTACATTACCCTTGAAGACTTTCACATTGAGATCTCTGTCACTCTTTACAGGCTTACCACCAGTAATGATGACATTGAAACCAGGTTCCTCATACTTCTGAGGTTCACTGGTATCCAGTTCAATCTCAACTACTTTATTATTGTCCTTAACAGGTTCTTCAGTAGCTTCTTCTCCCTTGATAGCCACAGCTCCCTGAGGACGATAGTTTTCGATAACAACTTCGAGCTCTTTCTTATTGAAACGATTCTTCTTCACTTTTCTCATACGAGGCTTAACGATAGTATCAGAACTACTATCGCTGTTTGCAATAACCTCGTCGCCGCGCTTGATTTCTACGATCATTGGATATTTACCTCCTCCTATAATGGTATCCATTATTACCTTGTTTTCGGTAATATTTCTTTTTAAATCTCTAGCGAGATATCTCTTTCCACACTTCTTACATATCAATTCATTAAAACCATCATCATAATCTATTTCACCACAACAAGGGATACCAGTAATAGGATCTGGTACATTACATATCAGTTTATCTCCATCTAATTCAAACAGATATGGATAATCTAATAGTACAGGACCAAATCCTACTCTAGTGCCCCAATTCATGAAATACTTAGTACCGATATCTTCCATAACATAAAGACCCAGTATCTTATTGGTAATCAATTCATATACATCTTCTGCAATCATTTCAAACTCAGAAGGTCTTATAATAGGTTCTACTCTTTCTGAGAGAGCCACAGTTCCACACTCAGATACATGGAAGGTCTTAGTTACGAATGGTTTCAGTATCTCTTGATTCTTAAATTCATTGGGATTATCTTTCATCCCAACTCTATCTATAGCAACCTTAGCAACAAATGCTTGACTCTCTTCGAACTTATAGATTATTCTATTAGTCCCAGCTTGGAATCTTTTAAATCCTCTTCTTCTCATTATATCATCCATCATTCTTCTTTTTACATCTATCTTAGCAGATAGCTTAAGAGACATAGCAATCTCTCTAAGAGCTGCTACATCTTGATCAGATAGAAAATAATGAATAGGAGGAATCTGCATTATATCAAATTGAAACTTGACAGGATCAACTTGCTTAGACTTCATTATATTTAATAGATCTACATTAGCCACCTCTACTCAATATCTCCTCTCTTATTACATTATCATGAAGAGATTTCATAAAAGCTGCTTTTCTAGCATCCATTTCTTTTTGTAGAATACTTTCTCTAAATGGAGAATCATCTACTCTATTCTTTATGAAGTCTGGAACTGTAAGAGTTATCTGACCTGTATTAGCATCTCTGACAAATCCCTCAGCAACTCTAGGATCAACTCCTGGAGACACTAGCATACCATTTGGAAGAACACCATTTCTTCCCTGAATGATATTAGGAGGATTTATCTTCTTACCAGTTGTCTTATAGATCAGATTTCTATAAGCTTGACTATTATAGATATCCAAAATCATATTGACTTTATTCTTATTAAAATCTTGATCTTTCATTTCTCTTACAATCTTAGGTGCTACATTCTTCAAGAAGTCAAACATATCCATATTGTCCCCTTGTCTTTCTGTAGCATTTTCATATAGATAAATATCTCTCTGTCTGAGATATTCTTGATATTGAATGAAGTTGCTATAAATACTTCCTTCATTAGCAGCCATATACTCACATCTAGCAAGAGTATACTCATCAGGAGTTTTATTAACTCTAGATACTTCTTCTTCACCTCTCATGATTACAACAACCATCTTAGAACAATCTATAGAAGAAGATGACTTAGATAGATCCATCATGAAAGGATTACTAGATTTAACCTTCTTCTCCTGCACAGAATAATACTTTCTTATTTTGTCTTTAGCTTCTGGACTAGTATTCTCTGTATTCTTGAAGAAGAGTTCCATGCCTTTCTGAAATATTTCGGCATCAGTTTGAAGCTGATCCATATAAGTAACACCAGCAGCTATTGCATTCTCCATCACACTTCTAGAGTGTTCATCAGATGGATCATATCCATAAAATGGATCAATAGTGGGATCATATGCTCTTACTTCCTGCTGGCCATTACCATATTGAAGATTCATATAGTTGGGCATATAAGAATTTACAGCTACACTAAAGTTAGGTACAGCTCCACTAGGACTAAAATAAGGATTACTATAGCCCTGTAAGAACAGTGGACTTACCACATTAGGAACTGTATTATAATTAGCATTACTTTGCTGAAGTCTCTGCTGCTGTTGCATCATAGACATCTGCATAGGGTCAGGATAAGCCTGAACGGAAGATTGAGGAGCAACTGTTGGAGTTGCTCCCATATACATACCTGGATTGATAACTCCAGTACCATTATTAGGATTAATCTCATTCATCATTTGTTGTATTATAGGAGAATTTACATTAAACAATATTTACAAACCTCCCATTTAATAATCTCTATACTCTTATACAAATATAATATCTGATTAAAATAATTTATATCCAATGCGTGAGAGCATTGAAACGTGCCATCTCAGAACTCTTAACTAGCGGTACAAGAGCACTTTCATACTGTAGCTGTGTTCTAGTACTGTCATGAAGCAATTCTCTCGATTTAGTATCTACTTCTGTATTATAAGCATTAATATACTTAATATCAGCACCAATATCTTTAGGATAATATCCATTTGTATCACAGAAGAATCTCTCTGCTTTCTCCATATTAGCATCAGATAGATTCATATGCCCTTTCTGATGTACAAAGGAGATAGGAATATTATTATCTAATATTAATCTTACTATCTCTTTAAAGTAATATTGATTAAGAACAGGAGCATCATCAGATCTTCTGAGCATACCAGCTTTATTCTGATTATTCACCCATGAATATATCCATTCTCTTAATCCATAAATACAGATCTTAGAATCAGAGAAGATTCTAAATTTGGTAAAATCATAGTCTTTTCTATTTCTATAATAGATAGCCATTAGTACTGCATGATATATGGCCAATATCTCTGCTGAATTATTGGTTGCTCTAAACTGTCTTACATAGTAACAATCTATAGGAGATCTGAAATCTTCAGATACCAGATAAATCCCAGCACATCCTATCTTCTTATAAGTATCCATAGATGCATCGCAAAAAATATTTCCTATGCTCATTAAATTGAATCCTTTCAGATAAATTTATTCAATTAATTTGATGTATTTGTTGTAATTATAATATACAATTACATAAAAGAATAGGGGTAGTGGATTAACCACTACCCCTAATTGGTGCCTAGATAGATTTCTCTCAGCTGCGCTTACGCCAATTGACCTTCTTGTTGCTCAGGTCACGAGTCAGCAGAGCCAGCTCCAGAGTAGCAAGACCCTTGAAGCCATGAGCAGCTTCCTGCTGTGCAGCAGCAACAATCTCCTTAACCTCTTCGGAAGGAGGAGCAATGACGACTACGTCAGCGCTGTCGATGTCAACATCAACGGTCTCACCAGAATCAAGCTGGCCTACGTCGGTGTTAGCAGCAGCAACCTGATCAACAGCCTCTGCAGCGTCTTCAATGTCATTCTCTTCCATGAAGTACCGAAGCTGAGCATACTCAACTAGATACTTGGTACGAGGAGTGCCATGAATACCAGCAGACTCATGACGAATCAGGCTTACCATCTCTGCAGTAACCTTGAGCTCAGTGGTGTCAACAGGCTGACCATTGCTCTCAACAGGCTCACCAGAGATTGCAGGAATGTTTTCCATAGCGTCGTCGAGCTCAGCGACAACGTCCTTTACCTGCTGGGAATCACCAAAGTTCTCAGCAGAGGTCTCTTCAGCTTCTTCACGAATAACCTTGTAAGGATTGATAAACAGCTTAGACATTACTAGATTTCCTCCTAATTGTATTATTTATGAATGTTGTGATATAGTATTCATAAATGGAATTTATTTATATGTTAGACTTAAGCTCTAAAATTAAATTAATTAGTCTAATTTGATACTATTACCTTCTACAATTTCTCCTATTCTACCCTTAAGCATACCTATAATATCATTGGTAGAAGGATTTTCTCCAGGCATACCAGACATATCAGCATATATATATTGTTTGCTTAGAAGAGTCTTATAAATATCTTCATACTCAGACTCTGGAGTATTCTCAAGTCTTTCAAGAGTATCTAATTGTTCTGGTAATATCCAAGGCTTATAACTCTCAGCAAAGTATTTATAGTTACCATAATAATTTCTAGGAGATATAAATAGATATCTATTACCTACTAGCTCATGTACAGTAGCTGATAGAGGGATGAGTCCTACACACATATTGTAATGTAGATACATAACCTCTTTAGCAACCATATGTTCATCTAGAGGTTCATTAAATGACAATCTCTTTCTATATACTATTTCACAAATATCGCATAGAGAAAAAGGTCCATGATGAATCTCTATCTTAATAGCAGAAGTATCTGAATTAGATACATTCTTATAGAATGCACACTCAGTCATATTAGCATATTGTTTCAGATAAGATACCATAGCTCTGTATTCAAAGCTACCTCTTACTGATTTCTCAATAGCTTTAATATATTTAATATATTCTTTAGGATCATTTAAATCCCAATCTTGTAGATCATAATCAGGCAACTCATCTATTTTAATAACCTTTTGAGGTTCTATGAGATACTCATAAGGCTGTCTTATGTTTTGTGGATCAATCATAGCGATAACTCACCTTCTAATATTTCTTATTATTATGTAATCTAATCTATTTATGATATTATAGACAAAAAATAAACCATGGGAAGGGGGTTTACCCATGGTTTATTTTATATATTACAATCCCAACAGGGAATTGTAATCAGAATCAATATCAACATTGGTAGAAGATGAATTTGGTTTTTCTACACCAACATTAGATACAATAAAGAACTTATAACCCTTGCAGATATCAAGAGCTTCTTTGAAAGCATCATTGATCTCAGGATTATCTTTACTAAGAATTCTCATATACTTAGAAATATTATTTACGTATACAGTAATACTATACTTATCATATATACTGTTATAATCTATTTTAAGAAGAGCGAAATCTTCATCATTAGATTCAAGATCCTCATATCTCTTATCGGTAAATTTTGTAAAGATATCAGTATACTTTTTCAGATTTGTTATAAGTTCATCTAATGACTTATAATACTCTGTCTTTCCTTCATTATTACCAAAGTCATAACTAACTAACATACCATCATATTCTTTAATAACCCTTGAAGCAAAAGAAGATTTAATCTCACAACTAATAGCTTTCTTTTCTTTAGAAGATTTATCTTCTTTTTCTTCAGGAAGCAATCTCTTATCTATGATATATACATTATCAATCGGAATATTGATTGATTGCATTTCATTCATGATTCTCTTAATGAACCTCTCATCGCCAGGTTCATATTTTCCATTATATATTTTGATATAATTCAGCATATTATTGGAAGGATCACCCTCACCAACATATGCATCTATATAGGATGTATTAAATGGATCATAGCTATCCCTTTCAGGAAACCTACCAGTCAATACAATAGTAAGAGTGTCTTTTGTTTTCTTTCTATCTCTCATATCATAGAAGTAAGTAAATATATCTGCATACTCATTAATATTATAGAGTAGCGTATAAGCATCAGCTTTAAATAACTCACTGCTTACACATTTATTAGTATCGAGATAGATATATTTTATACTAACAGATCCATTAGATACACCATGAGTTATATAACAACTTTCAGCACTGATACTCTGTTCAGCACCAGTAGTACCATAAACAGAATTAATCATATTTCTATGAATAAACATATTTTCTTTTTCAATTTTAAAGATTACCTGAATCTGCCCTTTGACAGATACATAGAACATCTTCTGATTTTTATCAGGATAAACAGAAACTTCAATATTAATCTTATAGGGAAGATTAGTATTAATATTGCCAAATAAAGTTTCAATTTTATTGTATATAGCTGCAGTAGCAGTCTCAATATCGGGATAAGAACCAACGTATATATCTTCTTTAATAAGTGCTTTTCTCATCTCTTCAGATTCAACAGGGATATAAGCACCATTAGCATATCTATAATCAGTCATAGTTACAATATAAGATTCTTTAGAAGATTCTTCAATAGGACTGTAAGTGAGAGCGCATTTATTACAAAGAAGTTTCCTATTTCCTTCTTTATCTATGAAATAGTACTTTACACTCTTATCAGAACCGCAGACAGAACACCTATCTTCAGGTGTTCTGTCCTCCAGTATCTTTACTAGCATCCTTTCCCTCCTCCTCTATACTATTATATTTTACAAATCCGTTAGCAAATGTCATCTCCATATGACAAGCAGTACAAATAATTTTTACTTTGCCAGTATCTTTATCTATAATAGGTCTATATGCAAAATTTTCACCACATATATCACACTTAGGCAGAGAACTAATATCTATAGCTGATTCATGTCTACTTTTCATA
>AUXO012038867.1_pt1 | contig 19984 bp, 20 predicted proteins | sample 768731 | NCBI WGS metagenome assembly AUXO01 (sample SAMN02715735, study PRJNA202380) | gut metagenome | biome: sheep rumen | host: Ovis aries | place: New Zealand: Palmerston North
ATTTCTTTTTTATCGACTTTTTTTAATTTTAGAGGAAAAGCGACATTTTCGAAAACATTCATGTGCGGGAAAAGGGCATAGTTTTGAAAAACGGTGTGAACATCACGTTTATTAATAGGAATATCATTAATACGTTCGCCGTCAAGGAAAACATCACCTGTTGTTGGTTTTAAAAGACCAGCGATGATATTTAAAATCGTTGATTTACCTGAACCTGAAGCACCAAGCAAGGTATAAAATTTTCCTTCCTCAAGTTCGAAGTTAATGTCCTTTAAAACAACTGTACCGTTATCTTCAAATACTTTTGATACGTTTTTAAATGCAATAATTGGTTTAGTCAATTCTCATAAAACCTCCATAGAGCTTCTTTAATCTTTTTTCTCGCCGATAATGCGAACTTCACGTTCTAAACGAACGCCTGAATTTTTCTCAACAGTGTCAATAACGTAAGCAATCAAATCTTCATAATTTTGAGCTGTACCGTCAGCGACATTTACCATAAATCCGGCATGTTTCTTACTAACTTCAACGCCACCAATACGATGACCCTTCAAATTAGCTTCTGTAATTAATTGTCCAGCAAAGTGACCTACTGGACGTTTGAACACTGAACCACATGAAGGATATTCAAGAGGTTGTTTTAATTCACGTAAGTGAGTTAAGCGAGCCATTTCTTGCTCAATTAAAACATAATCACCTGGTTTAAGGGCAAATTTCGCTGAAATCACAACATCTCCGCTATCTTGAACAGCTGAATGACGATAACCAAATTTCATATCACGTGCTTCAATTGTCTTAATTTTACCTTCTTTGGTAAGGACTTGTGCTGAAACCAAAACGTGTGAAATTTCACCACCGTAAGCACCAGCATTCATAAAGACAGCACCACCTACGCTACCTGGAATACCACAAGCAAACTCAAAACCTGTTAAGCTATGGTATTTGGCGATACGTGTTGTTTCAACCAAGTTAGCACCAGCTTCTGCTTCAATGACATAGCCATTCACGGTTACAGTGTTTAATTTATCAAACATGATAACAAAACCACGGATACCGCCATCGCGAACAATGATGTTACTAGCATTACCAAGGATCATCCATGGAATATCATTTTTGTTAGCAAATTCAACAATACGAATTAATTCATAACGATTACGTGGAAAAGCGAGATAGTCCGCTGGACCTCCCACTTTAGTGTACGTATATTTTTTTAAAGGTTCATTAACACGAATATCAATCCCTTTTAGTTCATCATTTAAAAATTCTAACATTTTCTTCCAACTCTAAAACTATTAATCAAAATTGTAATAATCGTTTGATTAAAATCAACCAATACTTTTACAAATATTATTAGCTCATTTATGATCAAATGATTTTTATTATCTACTAAAAAATCGGCATAAAGCCGACCTTAATTATAACAAAAAAATCAGCTTTTGACGATATTTAAGACTGAAGTTTTCGCACTTCTTCAAGATTTAATGTTTTTAAATAAGATGTAATAGATTCGCCACAAATCTTAAGAAACGGAGCAATCTCATATAAAGGCATAAGAACAAAAGCGCGCTCTGTCATGTAAGGATGTGGCACCTTAAGATTCTCTGTATTAATAGCCTCGTTACCATACAAAAGAATATCAATATCAATGGTACGCGGTCCCCAATGTTCATGACGAACACGGTCCAAATCTTTTTCAATTTGTTGGCAATCTGACAGCAACTGCTGTGCAGGTAAACTTGTCTCCAATTCACAACAGATATTCAAAAAGTCATCTTGGTCAGTCTTACCCCAAGCATCTGTTTCATAAAAAGATGAAACAATAGTAACTGAGGTTTGAGGAAGCTGATTTAGTCTCTCAAGAGCGGCATCTAGGTATGCTTTTTTATCACCAATATTACTGCCTAAACTCAAATAAACTCTTGTCATGCTCTCTCCCGTTCTAACTCAATTCCGACAGAATCGTAATGACCATTGATCGGTGGATTTTCTTTAGAAATTTTTAGTTGAATAGCTTGAACAAGTGGAAATTGATCAAAAATATCTTGGCAAATAGCACCAGCTAGACGTTCAATCAAAATATATTTGTTTTCTTCTACTTGCTTTTTAATAGCTTCAAAAACTAAACCATAATGAACAGTGTCTTCAAGACAATCAGACTGAGAAGCTTTTTGCAAATCAACAGACAAAGTGCAATCAACAACAAAAATCTGCCCCAAAGTCTGCTCTTCTTTAAAAGCACCATGGTAACCGTAAAAACGGCAACCATTTAAATGAATTTTATCCATATAGTTGTAACAAAGAAGAAAGTCTGAGACATCTTCTCAAACTTACCTTTCTTCTCTTACTCCTTTCAAACGAGTTGACTAATCACTTTAACAATATCGCGATTGACATCCACATTGTGCACGCGGACAATTTGGCATCCCTTAGCAATTGCCCAAGCTGACAAAGCGGCTGTTCCCATATCACGATCCGTTGCAAGAGTTCCACCACCTAGCAGATAATCAACGGTACGTTTACGTGAAATACCAAAAAGAACTGGATACCCAAGCTGACAAACGGCATCTAGACCTTGTAAAAGTTCAATATTTTGTGATTCATTCTTGGCAAAACCAAAACCAGGATCAATCCAAATGTTTTCTCTTGCAACTCCAGCATCTAGTGCTGCCTGAGCACGTTCAGTTAAAAAGTCACAGACTTCTTTTGTGATGTCATTATACTTTTCTTCTTCCTGATTATGCATCAAGATAATTGGAACATTCTTTTCTGCTGCTAGTGCCAACATTTGGCCATCGTAAAGTCCTGCCCAAACATCGTTTAAGATATCAGCACCAGCTTCTAGGGCTGCACGAGCTGTTTCTGTTTTATAAGTATCGATACTGACTAAAACATCAAATTTTTCTTTTAATGCTTTGATAACTGGTACGACACGATTAATCTCTTCTTGGACTTCGACAAATGTATAACCTGGTCGAGTCGATTCACCACCAACATCAATGATTTTGGCACCTTCAGCAATCATTTTTTCAGCTTGAGCAAGAGCTTTTTCAACTGATGTATAAGCCCCACCATCAGAGAATGAATCTGGAGTGACATTTAAAACGCCCATGATACAAGCTTTTCCATCAATATCGTGTTTACCAATTTTCATAACAGTCCCCTTAGCAATCTATCTAACTATTTTCCTAAAATCAAAGATAAAATTTCTTTACGTTCTTCACGATCTTCTTTAAAAATACCTTTAGCAACGGTTGTCACTGTTTTGCTACCTGGTTTTTTAATACCGCGCATTGTCATACACATGTGCTCAGCTTCAATCATCACAAAAATACCTTTTGGATGAAGCGCTTCTTCCAAAGCTGTAGCTACTTGCTCAGTCAAACGTTCTTGCAACTGAGGACGTTTACTAGCCACTTCAACAGCACGCGCTAATTTACTAAGACCAGTTACACGACCATCACTTGGCAAATAAGCAACATGAGCTTTTCCATAAAAAGGAACCAAGTGGTGTTCACACATTGAGTAAAACGGAATATCTTTAACGAGAACAACTTCGTCATGATTTTCGGTAAATACGGCTGTAAATTGGTCTTTTGGATCTTCGTTTAAGCCTGAAAACATCTCTTGATACATTTTTGCAACACGTTTAGGAGTATCTAATAACCCTTCGCGTTTTGGATCTTCTCCTAAAGCTTCTAAAAGTTGGTAAACTGCTGCTTCGAGTTTTTCTTGATTTGCCATTTTCTTTTCCAATCTTTTTATTTTTTCTATTATAGCTTAATTTTGCTGTCTTGACAAAAGTACAGGACGTACTTGAGAAATGAAGTAAAGTGAACCAGTAATAAGATAAAAATCTTCTTGACTGCCAAAGTCAATCTGATCAATCCAATCTTGCCATTTAGCAACTTTATGGTATTGACTTGGGTATTTGTCTAACGGCAATGCATTATGATAAACAAAAGTTGTCACATCTACATCGGCTAACTGACTAAGCAAATCAAGCATTGAATCAATAGGCTTAGTATCAATCGCTGCAAATAAGATGTGCAAATGTTTATCTTTATATTTTTGCATAACATTAACAAGAGCTTGAACACTTTCATTATTATGAGCCCCGTCAATCATGACATTTGGAAAGACTAGTTCTGTACGTCCTACCCAATGCGTTTGAGCTAAAGCAACTTTGATAATTCCCTTAGTCACTTTTGGATATCGATTACGTAACATAAATGCTGCTGTAATTGCAAGACTAGCATTACTAATTTGATGTTTTCCTGGCATGGCTAATTCAACTTGTTCAAGTGTCTCGTGTCCTAGATAATCAAAACCGTTTTCATTTTCTTTTACTAAAAAATCTTTACCAAATTCGTAAAGGGGACTTTGACAAGACTTAGCTTTATCAGCAAAGACTTGACGAACATCTGCACGATTTGTCGCAAAAATAAATGGTACTTTTTCTTTTAAAACTCCAACTTTTTGCGCAGCGATTTCCGCATAAGATTCCCCTAAAACATTCTGATGATCTAAACCAATTGATGGACAAAGAACCGCTAAAGCCTTAAACACATTTGTTGAGTCATAAAGGCCACCCATTCCAGCCTCAATAATCGCAATGTCTACTGGATGCATGTGACCGAAATATTCAAACATTAAGACAGTAATAACTTCAAACTCTGTTGCAGGTTCCAAATTAGTTTCAACGGACAATCGTTCCACAACTGGACGAACACGTTCAACCAATTCAAGAAAATCTTTTTCTGAAATCATTTGCCCATTTAAGCTGATACGTTCACGAAAATCGACAATATAAGGTGACGTAAATGTCCCAACTTCATAGCCAGCTAGTGAAAAAATATGTTGCAAATAGCTAGTAACTGATCCTTTACCATTTGTCCCGACAACATGAACAGCGGCAAGCTTCTCTTGAGGATTACCAAGTTCTTCTAGCATCCAAGCCATTCGCTCTAATCCAGGCTTAATACCAAATTTTAACTTGCCATGAATCCAATCTAAAGCTTCTTGATAATTCATTTGATGAATGTCCTACTATGACCAAAAGTTGTTGACATTAAAAATAAGATTGAGACATTTACCTCTAAATCTTTCAATGATAAGCTTTTAGCGCATATACCTTTCTCTTATAAAAATACAATAACACTTCTATTATAGCACAAGCAAGCTCAATCTAATGATTTTAGACAGAGCTACTTGCTATTTAAATGACAGTAATTTCATAAACACCACGAACACTGTTACAAGCATATAGATGACTGGCTCTTGCTAAATCAGCTTCTGTCAAATAACGCTCAACAACACGTCCTTCTTTTATAAGACGTTGACGACAAATACCATTTAAAATACCAACGTCAACTGGTGGTGTGTACCATTTACCGTCTATTTCTAAAATTAGATTGCCAATACTTGTCTCTTGAAGATAACCATTTTCTGAAATATAAATACTCTCATTTTCACTACTTGGAAGATGAGGACGATAAGACGTCTTAAAATAGGTAAATGGCGTTTCAATCGACTCATTACGCTTAACAAGCCTAGCTTGCAAATATGATTGTGACAGTGCTTGAAGTTTCACAGTTTCAAACTTAAATATTCCCTTACGATTCAGCGACAGTCTCATACGATAATCACAATCATCTAGGTTTTTAAGCTGACTTGACAAGTTGGCATAAAATATCTTTTCTGAAAATGGGTAAGCAAAATACCTTGCCGACTCTTTCAAACGCTTGATATGCTCCTCTAAATAAATGACTTGTTTAGCAGATACTTTTGCAGTAGTAATTAGTTCAAATTTAGGTTGATTACGATATAAAACAGCCGATTTGTCACATGTTTCTTTAAATTCATCTTCCCAATTACTACCCCAAGTAATGCCGCCACCAGCACCATAAATCGCATGGTTACCTTGTTTTTGAATTGTTCGAATGCCAACGTTGAAAATAGCATCATCATTGGGTAGACAAATTCCGATTGCTCCACAGTAAACACCACGAGGATGGGGCTCTAGCTGGTTGATAATCGACATGGTAGCAATTTTCGGAGCGCCTGTGATTGAACCACAAGGAAAAAGAGCAGAAAAAACATCTAAGAGAGTTTTATCGGTCTGTAACTGGCTTTCTATAGTTGAGGTCATTTGCCAAACTGTTGAATATTGCTCAACATCACAAAGTTTGGTAACCTGAACACTACCAATTTCTGAAATACGTCCCATATCATTGCGTAACAAATCAACAATCATCATGTTTTCAGCACGATTTTTACTATCATGTGCTAGCCATTCTTTGTTAGCCAAGTCTTGCTTGTCAGTGTTGCCACGGGCAACTGTTCCTTTCATCGGACGTGTCACTAACTGTTGACCCTTTTTCTTAAAAAATAACTCAGGACTAACAGACAAAATGGCAAAATCATCGTGTTCAATATAACAATTATAAGCTGCTTCTTGTTCAACCACTAAATGATTATATAACTCAAAAGCATCACCCTCTAATTGACTCGTTAATTGCAAAGTATAGTTTACTTGATAGGTATTTCCCTGCCTGATTTCTTCTTTAATCCTTTGAATTGCTTTTTCATAAGTTTCCTTACTTGTTTTTGACTGCCAATGTTTTGGCAAAAAGACGGATTTCTGTGATTGATTGGGAAAAGCTTCTTTTTTGGCAGCCTGATGGACCGTAAAATAAGCAAGATACTCACCAGAAAGAGGCTGCGATTTGAGTGTAAACTTTTCATCAAAGGCTTTTCCAGCCTCATAACTTAGATAACCAACAACATAGTAACCTTGTTTTTGATAATCTTCTACTGCTTTTAAGATTTTCTTAACATCAGCTACTGATTTTGTTGCTAGCTCTGCTAAAGGTTTCTCGAAAATCAAACGCTGACTTAGTTCCTTAAAATCAACAACAGTCTTTTTGTGCATATTAGCTCCAAACTACTTATTTTTTCGCATGACAATTAATTGTCCAAGAACAAAAACAACAATGGCTATCCAGATAAAGACAAAACCTTTGAGCTGTCCTGAAGCTACTGTCTCCTTAAAAATGAGAACTGCAATAATCAATTGAATGGTTGGATTAATGTATTGAATGAACCCAATAATGTTTAACGGTGCCCGTTTAACAGCTTCGGCAAATAACAGCAAAGGAACAGCTGTTACCACGCCAGAAAGTATTAGTAAGATGTTTTCAAAGCACGAGTAATCTAGCATACTTTCTTTACTAAAAGCTAGCAAATAGACCAAAACAAACGGAGCAACTAAACTACTTTCAACCAACATTGCTACATCACTTGAAAGACGAACATTTTTCTTGACCAATCCATATAAGCCAAAAGATAACGCTAGAAGAACTGATATAAGCGGGATTTGACCAGTATCAACAGCTAAAACACCAACACCAATTCCAGCAATGATAATAGCTAAGCTCATCCATGGGCTCAAACGCTCATGTAAGAAAATAAGAGCAAGCAGAATTGAAACAAGAGGCATAATGTAATATCCAAAACTTGCTTGTGTCGCCTGGCCATGAGCTACCGCATAAATATAGGTGAGCCAGTTAATGGCAATCAAAAAGCTAGCTAAAACCATCATAAATAGCTTCTTTTTATCAGATACTAATTCCCGAATTTCAATCTGGTAACGTCTCTGATTACGTGATAGAACCATGTAAACTAGCATGGTAAGCACCGTAAAAATGATACGATAAGAAAAGGTGTTATATGAACTAACACCTGAAAGTAATTTCCAATAAAGAGATAAAAATCCCCACAAAATGTAGGTTACTAAACCAAGTAGAAAACCTAAATTAGTCTTTTTCAACAAATACTCCTTTAGTATCTACATGTAAAGCAACAACTTCACCATTTAAATGAAGTGATTGAATAGCCTTTAAAACATTGCTTTCTTGATTTTTTGGTGCTAACACCATAACAGTTGGTCCGGCTCCTGAAAGATATGTTGCATAAGCTCCAACTTGATGCGCTTTTTCTTTAATCTGAGCAAATTCTTTAACTAATTTTTGACGGAAACGTTCATGGAAAAGATCTGCTTCAATAGCTTTCCCAGCTTTTTCCAAATCACCTGTCAAAAGCGCCGCAATAGCAACATTAGCAATTGAAGAGGCTGCTACTGCTTCTTTGTAAGAAAATTGAACAGGTAAAACATTACGGCTATCGCTTGTTTTTAATTCATAGTTTGGGATAAAAGCAACAAATGATGCTTCTGGGAAAGTAGCCACTGTGCTATTTACTTTTCCGTCAACGTATGATGACACCACTAGATTACCAAAAATAGCTGGCGCTACGTTATCTGGATGCCCTTCAATTTTAGTTGCAAGTGTCAATTTTTCATCATCAGACAGGTTCAAGCCAGCCAATTGATTGGCTAACTCAATTCCTGCAACAATAACAGATGAGGATGATCCCAAACCACGAGCTAAAGGAATATCAGATACCATCTTTATACGATGAGGTTTTAAATCAGATTTCACTTGCAAAGCTGTTGTAATCAAAAGATTTGTACCATCACTTGGAACATCACCTAAATCATGCAAAACTTCCCAATGGTCAGCAGGCTCTAAAACCTCGATAGTCAAGTACTTAGAAACCGCAACACCGACAGAGTCAAAACCTGGTCCAACATTAGCAGAGGTTGCTGGTACTGTAATTTTCATATCACTATTAATGCTCAAACGAGCTTCCTTTCACTTTTTAACTGCTTATTCACCTAATACTTTAAGTGTGTTCAACACTTTGAAATCTTCTTCAGCTTCCAATTTCTCAGTAACGGCAGCCAATTGTGTCTTACTCATTGAATGAGTGATGATAACAACACGAGCGCGAGTTCCGTTTGCTTTTTGTTGAAGCACTTGTTCAAATGAAATATTTTCTGAATTGAAGATTTCAGCCAAACGAAGCAATTGACCTTTTTTATCAGGGGTATTAATCGCAAAGTAATAATGGCTCTTCACATCTGCAGGATTTGCCAATGTTGTTTCACGAACAAATTCGTTAAATGGTTTCCCAACATTACCGTCTTTAATACGACGACAGATACGGATAATATCAGCAGTTACAGACGTTGCTGTTGGTTTTTGACCAGCACCAGGTCCATAATACATTGATTCCCCGATACCAATTGACTCCACAAAGACAGCATTCATAACATCGTTGACACTAGCAAGCGGATGTGCTTTTGGCAAGAAAGTTGGTGAAACTTCTGCTGAGATACCTGATTCAACTTCACGCACATCTCCGACCAATTTGATGACATAGCCAAGTTCTTGAGCGACAGCAACGTCATCTGGTGTGATCGTTGTGATTCCCTTATGCGCGACATCATCAAAATCAATCGTCATTCCAAAACCAAATTGACTTAAAATGACAGCTTTATAGGCAGCATCGATACCTTCGACGTCATTTGTTGGGTCACTTTCAGCATAACCAAGCTCTTGAGCTGTTTTAAGCGCATCTTCGTAAGTCCAACCTTCATCAACCATTTTAGTCATCATAAAGTTAGATGTTCCGTTAAGAACTCCCAAAATACGAGTCACTTTATCTGAAGTAAGTGAGTTAGCAAGAGTACGTAGAATTGGAATACCACCCGCTACAGCAGCTTCATAGTAGAAAGCTACACCCTTGTCTTTTGCAAGAGCAATCAATTCTTTACCATGTGTAGCAATCAAATCTTTGTTTGCAGAAACAACATTTTTACCAGCTTCTAGAGCCTTAGTAATAAAAGTACGAGCTGGTTCAATACGTCCCATCAATTCAATAACAATGTCAATGCTATCATCACTTAAAATCTCATCAACGTTTGTAACAAAATTATAATCATTTCCGGCAGCCAACAAACGATTTTTTTCTTCATCGTCTTTGACAAGAACCTTAGCGATTTCAATGGTGTCGTGAGCTGCTTCAGTAATTTTTGAATGATTTTCTTTCAAAAGGAAAGGAACACCACTAGCAACTGTACCAAAACCGAGCAAAGCAATTTTTATTGACATTTTATTCTCCTTAGTAAGTAATTTTCGAACGGAAAAGTGATTTTTACAACCAGCACTTCCTAAAATAAAAACATTTTCTACATTATACCATAAAATTATTCAGAATTTACAGAAAAATAACGAAGTCTAAAAATCTTTCCCTAATTTAAGGTAAATTCTTTCTTTTGTACTAAAAAAACAGTACAATAGAAACAGATTTTGTTTCAGGGGAGATTTTCATGAAAAAACGACACAAACACGAGAAAAAAAGTAAAAAATCACTCTTACTCGTCAATATTATTCTATTTTTAGCCTGTATCATAGCTGGCGCCATACTCTTTTTCACACTAAAAGAGAGTCATTCGATTCTATCAGCAGAAAAAACTGAACAAATCTCAAAAAAATCAGATCAACAAACGTCAACCACTCCTTCTACCGAGCAAACTTCAGTAAATCAAGCTAATGACAATAATAGCGAAGTTAACTGGGTTCAGCAAGATTCTGACGTTTCTCTTCCAATTCTAATGTATCACGCCATTCACGTCATGGCTCCCGAGGAAGCTTCAAACGCTAACCTTATCGTAGATCCGACAACCTTTGAAAGCCACATCAAGCGAGTTTCTGACGAAGGATACTATTTTTTAACTCCTGAAGAAGCTTATAAAGTTCTAACAGAAAATGTTCTTCCAAACGGAAATCCTAAAATCATTTGGTTAACTTTTGATGACAGTTTATGGGATTTCTATGACAATGCTTACCCCATTTTAAAAAAATATAAAGCCAAAGCAACTAATAACGTTATCACAAGTACTGTCGGAAATTCTGCTAACTTAAGTCTCGACCAGATGCTTGAAATGAAAGGACAAGGGATGTCTTTCCAAAGTCATACTTCAACCCACCCAGACTTATCTGCTAGTGATGACAATACTCAAAAAACAGAAATGTCCGATGCCAAAAGCTACCTTGATAACAACTTATCACAAGATACCATAACAATCGCCTATCCTGCAGGACGTTATTCTGATACCACTCTTCAACTCGCTGGTGAACTCAACTATAAGCTTGGTATTACAACAAATGAAGGAATTGCTGATAAAAATGACGGTTTACTATCATTAGATCGCATTCGAATTTTACCAGAAACAACAGCAGATAGCCTTATGGCAAGTATCAACCAATAAAAAAGAGCCTCAGTAAGGCTCTTTTTAGTCAATTTTTCATTAATGATTTGTTTTTCGAAACATTTTGATTAAACTATAAATGATATAAGCTAAATTTCCTAAAAACAAAGCTGACCACAGATAGACAAAAAGTTTCTGATGGTGCTCAATGTTATAAATAATGGCAACTAAATAAATTACCAGATAAACCAATGACATAACTGGAAATAATTTCTTACTTTGCTGCATAACTTACTCTCCCTTTGACTCGTCATATCATAACACAATTTTAAGACGCTGTCTATATCACCAATGATTTTTCAATAAGTCTTTACATTCTAATTGAAAGAGCTATCCTCAACATTTAATACGTTTACATTTTTAGAAAACGTTTTAGAGTTAAGTTCTTTTCCCAGACTTTAACAAGAGAGTGCTATAATAACCTTAACTAATACTCAGATCCATTTCCCATTTTTGCTCAAAAAGAAAGGATTATATTATGGTATGTGGTAAAGTTAAACAAATTAAAAATACAAAAGACAGATTGTTTTACGCCCTCATCTGCCTGATGAAAGATAAGAAGTTCGAAGAAATCAAAATTAAAGACATTCTCGAAATCTCCCAAGTTTCAAGAAGAACCTTTTATCGTCACTTTGCCAATAAACAAGAACTCTTAAATTACTATTTTGAAAAAGTGATTAATGAGTATTTAAAAGAACGGCAAAACTTCGCCCAATCTGATATTTTTGATGAAATGCTTGCTGGCTCACTAGAATTCTGGTATCGTAAACGCAAAGTCTTATCAATATTAATCAAGCACCAACATTTTGATCTTTTCTTTCAAAAATTTGATAGCCGAACCAGAAAAATATTTGATAGTATTACTTTACCTTGGTTTGCTTATAATGATGATGTCGCAAAAATCAACTATGCAGTTGAATTTATCGCTGGAGGTTATTATAATATTCTCAGAACTTGGCTTAAAAAAGAAAATCCTGAGAAACCTGAAGAAATTACCCAAGATGTTAAACAACTCATTATTAAATTAGCTAAATTCTTTGATCTAAATCCACAAATCGAAAAACAAGAACTCTGATAATTTCAGAGTTCTTATCTTTTTTAGTAATATTAAAACACTTGATGTAGCATGACTAAAATGAAAATCAACACGATCAATGATATGATCTGAATGAATTTGATTTCACTTGCTAAAAGTATGGGATAACTTCTCAGATTAGTCTTTTTACGATACCATTTTGACCAAAAAATCCCTGCCTCTCCAAGGATAAAAGTAAGAAATGGATAAATAAAAAATTTAATCCTACTTTCTTTACCAACCATTAAACCACTATTAAAATGAAGTGCATCTTCTTCTGGTGAAAGTAGAACAAAGGCGATAGTTACTAGAAATATAACACCATATAGCAACCTAACATACAACGAGAATCTCTTCATCTGACTTCTCCTAGCAAGTACTGTTACTCAAATTTTAGTCTTCCACTTCACAATTGTCAACAAAAAACCACCAGTCAATTGACTAGTGGTTCTGTTTTATTAAGCTACTTGAGTAGTTACTCTATTATTTAAGAGTGATTGAAGCTCCAGCTTCTTCAAGTTTAGCTTTGATTTCTTCAGCTTCTGCTGTAGCAACGCCTTCTTTAACGTTAGCAGGTGCACCATCAACAAGAGCTTTAGCTTCTTTAAGACCAAGACCTGTAACTTCACGTACAGCTTTGATAACAGCAACTTTTTTGTCACCAGCTGAAGTCAATTCAACGTCAAATGAGTCTTTAGCAGCACCAGCGTCTGCAGCACCAGCAGCAGCTACAGCTACAGGAGCAGCTGCAGTTACACCAAATTCTTCTTCGATAGCTTTTACAAGATCGTTCAATTCAAGGATTGAAGCTTCTTTAATTTCAGCAATAATGTTTTCAATGTTCAATGCCATTGTAGATTCCTCCAAAAATATTAATGTTTTATTAGATAATTGTTTGTAGCCTTAGGCTACCATACGCATTAAGCAGCGTCGTCTTCTTTGTTGTCTGCAACTGCTTTGACAGCAAGTGCAACGTTGCGAACTGGCGCTTGAAGTACAGAAAGGAGCATAGAAAGAAGTCCTTCGCGGTTTGGCAATGATGCAAGAGCAGCGATTTCTTCTTTTGAAGATACAGCGCCTTCGATTGCCCCACCTTTGATTTCAAGTGCTTCAGCATCTTTAGCAAAGTCACTAAGAATTTTTGCTGGTGCAACAACATCTTCGTTAGAAAATGCTACTGCAGATGGTCCTACGAAAAGATCTTTCATTCCGTCAAGACCTGCTTTTTCAGCTGCACGAGTCAAGATTGAATTTTTGATAACTTTAAATTCAACACCGTTTTCGCGAAGATTACGACGAAGAACTGTATCTTGTTCAACTGTAAGACCACGTGAATCAACAACAACGATAGATGCAGCAGCTTTCATTTTTTCAGCAACAGCATCAACTTGTTCAGCTTTTTTAGCAATAATTGCTTCACTCATTAGTTTTACCTCCGTTATTATTTTTGGGCTAGGTACAAAAAAAATTCGCACCTAAACCTAGACACGAAAGTACAAATACGTTATTTCATCATTACGTTTTGTGCCTCGGCAGGAATATTACGAGCACGGCTCCCCTGCTGTCTTAGGTCAGTTTCATTACAAAACCTTAATCATTATAACTTAGATTCTAGAAGGTGTCAACACTTTTTGATTATTTTTTATTAATTTTTTTATTTTTAAGATTTTCTACTATTAATTAACAGGAGCAAAATACTTTTGTTTATTTCAACCCATCCTCTTACAATCATGCTATAGTATCATTATAAAAAATATCAAACGCTTACTAATTAAAAAAGTCAGATTTTTTGCGCATAAATCTTTGACTTTTACTGACCAAAGGTGTATTATATCCTCAGAAGGTGATTGATAGGAACAATTGATAGTTCTCTTTAAATACGACCTCTCTACTCCGATATGTAAAGACTAAAGAGAAACTACCTTCAATCTTCCAAATCGTACAATAATATCATTTGGAATAATCTTAAAAATGAAAAGAGGTAATAACATATGGCAAACAATCAATTTTACGGAAGAGATCCTTTTGGAAGCATGGATGATATCTTCAATCAACTAATGGGAAACATGGGAGGCTATAATTCAGAAAACAAACGCTACCTTATCAATGGGCGCGAAGTGACTCCTGAAGAGTTCGCTCAATACCGTCAAACAGGTAAACTTCCTGGAAATCCTGAATACCAAGAAGGTACTCCAGCTTCAGCTCCTAAAGAAGATGGCATCTTGGCAAAATTAGGAACTAACTTGACTGAACGTGCTCGTAATAACGAACTTGATCCTGTTATTGGACGTAATAAAGAAATTCAAGAGACTGCTGAAATCTTGTCTCGTCGTACAAAGAACAACCCAGTTCTAGTCGGGGATGCTGGTGTTGGTAAAACAGCTGTCGTTGAAGGATTAGCGCAAGCTATTGTTAACGGTGACGTGCCTGCTGCTATCAAGAACAAAGAAATCATCTCAATTGATATTTCAGGCCTTGAAGCTGGTACACAATACCGTGGTGCTTTCGAAGAAAACATCCAAAACATGATTAAAGAAGTCAAAGACGCTGGTAATATCATCCTCTTCTTTGATGAAATTCATCAAATTCTTGGAGCTGGTTCAACTGGTGGCGACTCTGGTTCAAAAGGTTTGGCTGATATTCTTAAACCAGCCCTTTCTCGAGGTGAATTGACTGTTATTGGTGCAACTACACAAGATGAATACCGCAATACCATTTTGAAAAATGCTGCACTTGCACGTCGTTTCAACGAAGTTAAAGTTAACGCTCCTTCTGCTCAAGACAGCTTTAACATCTTGATGGGTATTCGTGACTTGTACGAAAAACACCACAATGTTATTCTTCCTGATAACGTTTTGAAAGCAGCTGTTGATTTCTCAATTCAATACATTCCACAACGTAGTTTACCAGATAAAGCAATTGACTTAATCGATATGACTGCCGCTCACCTAGCTGCACAACATCCTGTTACTGATGTGAAATCTTTGGAAAAAGAAATCGCAGAACAAAAAGAAAAACAAGAAGCCGCTGCCGCTAAAGAAGATTACGAAGCAGCTCTTAATGCCAAAGTGCGTATCGAAGAATTGCAAAAACAAATCGATAATCACACTGAAGACAAGAAAGTTACTGCTACCGTTAATGACGTTGCTGAATCCGTTGAACGTCTAACTGGTGTGCCTGTTTCAAACATGGGCGCAAGTGACATCGAACGTTTGAAAGAATTGGCTAGTCGTTTGAAAGGTAAAGTCATTGGTCAAGACGAAGCTGTAGATGCTGTTGCTCGTGCTATTCGCCGTAACCGTGCTGGTTTTGACGAAGGTAACCGACCAATTGGTAGCTTCCTCTTTGTAGGACCTACTGGTGTTGGTAAAACTGAACTTGCTAAACAATTAGCTCTTGATATGTTTGGTTCAAAAGATGCTATCATTCGTCTTGATATGTCTGAATACTCAGATCGTACTGCAGTTTCAAAATTAATCGGTACTACTGCTGGTTACGTTGGTTATGATGACAACAACAACACTCTTACAGAACGTGTTCGTCGTAATCCTTACTCAATCGTCCTTCTTGACGAAATTGAAAAAGCGGACCCACAAGTTATCACACTTCTGCTTCAAGTTTTGGATGATGGTCGTTTGACAGATGGTCAAGGTAACACAATTAACTTCAAAAACACTGTTATCATTGCTACTTCAAATGCTGGATTTGGTAATGAAGCTTTGACTGGTCAAGAAGATAAAGACATGAAGATTATGGATCGTATCGCCCCTTACTTCCGTCCTGAATTTCTTAACCGTTTCAATGGTATTATCGAATTCTCTCACTTAACTAAGGAAGATTTGAATGACATTGTTGACTTGATGTTGGCAGAAGTCAGCAAGACTATCGCTAAGAAAGGTATTGATCTAGTCGTTAGCGATGATGCTAAAAAACACCTTATCGAAGAAGGTTACGATGAAGCCATGGGTGTTCGACCACTCCGCCGTGTTATCGAACAAGAAATTCGTGATAAAATCACTGATTTCTACCTTGATCACACAGATGTTAAACACCTTAAAGCTGATATGGTTGACGGAGAACTTGTTATCAGCGAAAAATAAGCCATGTAGTGGCAATTCCAACTTTTCTAAGCACTCCTAATCTCCTAATAGCCCAACCTAATTTCCTTAGGTTGGGCTATTTTCTATTATATTATATTCTCATATGGTTTTAACAAGATTTTTCTAAAAATCCCCTAGTACCTTATCATATAAAATGTTACAATAAGTCTGTTGACTCTATTAGAAAGAAGGACATGGTGTGAATGATTTAGAATACATGCCTCAGAACAGTCGTTTTGAAGCAGTCTTACTCGGATTTTTAGGTGGAGTCCTAGATGTCTATTGTCAGATTCAATTTGATACGCTAGTTGCCACTCAAACCGGAAATATTCTTTTTCTTATCGCTGATATCGGTCATAGTTCACTTCATCAAACACTCATCCGTTTCTATTCAGTTTTGTTCTTTTCACTTGGATTTATGTTCGGATTACGTGTACGTGCTAAAGCAAAAACAGCATTTTGGCGTGCCTATGCTATTTTACCGCTTTTAGTTGTAACCATCGCTTTGCCACTATTACCTGAAAATCGTTTGCTATGGGTAATCCTTTTGGCATTGGGTACCGGCTTACTAACCTTGACATTCTCTGGTAGTCAAATTGAATCACATGCTTACTCAATTTTGATGACTTCTGGGAACTACCGAAAAATGATCACAGCATGGCACAATTATCTAACGGTTGAAGAAAAAACAGCTAAGATGAAACGTCAAGCAGTCAACTATTCTTTGGTTGTTGTTAGCTTTATCATCGGTGCCATTTTTGTCGCGATTGTCCACCATTTCATTCAAGTAAGAACTATCTGGATAGTATCGCTCATATTAGCTACTATCATTTATCATTACACAAGTGTAGTTATTCGCTACCGTCTTCAAAAAACAAATATCTAATAAATAAAAGAGACTGGACATTTTTGTCCCAGCCTCTTTTTATTTCAATTTTGTGGCTAATAATTTAATATCTTCAGGTCTTGTTCGACAGCAACCACCAACAACTTTTGCACCTAGTTGGTGCCAAACTTGACTATTTTCACACAAGGTATGTGAATTGTCTGGTAATGATTTCCAAGTCTGTGTTGCCCCGTCATAGATTTCTCCAGAATTTGGATAAGTTACTAAAGGTTTTTGAGAAATTGTACGACTAGCTTTCAACAAATCTGAAATAATCGCTGGTCGGCTACAATTAATCCCAAAAGCAAGAATTTGTTTGCTGCTGTCGCAGAGTTTTGCAACCTCAGTCATTGGCGTTCCATCGGAAATCTTCTGACTATCTTGTGCCGTAAAGGACATGTAAGCTTCCGTATCAGGGAATTCATCTGCTAACAATTCAATCAATGCTTGCGCTTCAACTACATTTGGAATTGTTTCGATAGCTAAAAAGTCACTACCAGCCAGGAGTAAAGCTTTAATACGTGAACGATGAAAATCTTTGAAAGCTTCCTTAGACAACTGATAATCTCCAGTATATTCAGAACCATCTGCTAAATAAGCAGCATACGGACCAACATCACCTGCAATCAAGGGATAGTGACGCTTTGCTTTCTCATCATCAGATAAACTTTGCCAAAAGTTATCACGAGCATTTTTAGCTAAGTCGACTGTCAAAGCAATCGTCTTAAGTGCTTCTACTTCAGATAAGCCATGATCTTCAAGCCCTTGAACAGTTGCCTGATAACTTGATGTTGTTACAATATCAGCGCCTGCGCGCAAGTAATCTTCGTGCAAGTCTTGGATAACTTTAGGATTTTCAAGTAAGTATTTTGCTGACCATAGTTTTCCAGAAACGTCATATCCGCGATTTTCTAACTCAGTACCTAGCGCCCCATCCAAAATTATATAATCATTTGACACTAGTATTTCTTTAAATTTTCCCATAAGATCTTTCCTACCATTTTTTAAAACGTAAATAATGATACAAATAGCATAACACAATAAACGGAATTCCAAAATACAAGCCAGCTCGCTGTGAAGCATCCCAAGCGATTCCGACAATAGAAATCAATAATAGAATAATTGTAACGTAAGGCAAAACTGGTGTAAATGGCGTTTTATACGATAATTCATCCAAAGAATGATTTTCCAAAAAGAGTTTTCGGAAATTAATCTGCGCTAATGGAATTGATAACCAAACAACTACCACAGCAAACCCAGCAATTGATACCAATGCAAGGTAAACCGTGTCAGCGGCATAAATGCTAGAAAACAAAGCAAGCACTGCTCCAACCATCGATAACAATAGCGCACGCATCGGAACTCCGTGTTCATTGATTTTGACAACTTTCTGAGAAAGCATGCCTTCATTTGCCAGTGACCATAACATACGACTTGATGCATAAAGTCCTGAATTGCCAGCTGACAGAATCGCTGTTAAGATGACAAAATTCATCAAATCAGCTGCAAAAGGAATTCCCATCTTGTCAAAAACATCAACAAATGGTGCAGTTGAAACACCTGCTTCCTTCATCGGTAAAAGCGAAGCCAAGACAACAATAGTCAAAACAAAGAAAATCACTAAGCGTCCAATAGTTGTCTTAATTGCTTTTGGCACAGCCTCTTTAGGATTATCAGTTTCACCAGCGGCAATCCCAATCAATTCTGTCCCAGAAAAAGCATAGTTAACAGCTAACATTACTGAAACTACCGCAGCAAGTCCCTTAGGAAAGGCACCATTAGCAGTTAAATTGGTAAATAAAATAGCCTGATGTTGCCCATCAAAACTAACCAACCCAAACATAGCACCAAGTCCTAAGATGATAAAAATGATGATTGCAATAACTTTAATCGAAGCAAAAAATGACTCAGCTTCCGCAAAACTTCGCACACTTAGTGCATTAATGGCAAAGATAACCAAGGCGAAAAATGTCGCAAAAATCCAAGTTGGCACATCTGGAAACCATCGTCCCATCAGCATTGCCGCTCCTAAGAATTCTGTTCCGAGCGCAACCGTCCAACAAATCCAGTATAACCATGCCACTGTAAATCCAGTACCAGGACTGATGAATTTTGTAGCATAGGTATGAAATGACCCTGTAACTGGCATAGCAACTGCTAATTCACCTAAGGATAGCATCACCAAATACACAACAACCGCGCCAACCAGATAAGATAAAACAGCTCCTAAAGGACCTGCCTGAGCAATCGTGTAACCAGAACTTAAAAATAAGCCTGTCCCAATAACCCCACCCAAAGACAACATAAACAAATGCCTGCTCGTCATCTTACGCTGAAATTGGCCTTCATTTTCAAAATTATGATTTTCCATATACGCCTCTCAATCTGTAATATATCTATCATATCACAAGATTTTAAGAAATGATAATAGTGTTTAACTATCAATCCATTAGTTAAAAACTATAACAATGAAAAAAAGCCTGAATTTTTCATTCAAACTTTCATTATTACAATTCTTCCAAAATACTGTCCCATGATTCATCTAAACCAGTACGGTCAACTGATGAAAAGACAATAAATTTATCAGATTTATCAAAATTCAATTTTTTCTTAATAGCTGACTCGTGCTTATTCCATTTACCACGTGGGATTTTATCAGCTTTTGTTGCTACCACGATAACTGGAATTTCATAGTACTTCAAAAATTCATACATCTGAATATCATCAGCACTTGGGTCATGACGAAAATC
>AUXO010636468.1_pt1 | contig 19981 bp, 9 predicted proteins | sample 768731 | NCBI WGS metagenome assembly AUXO01 (sample SAMN02715735, study PRJNA202380) | gut metagenome | biome: sheep rumen | host: Ovis aries | place: New Zealand: Palmerston North
TCAGCACGTCATTCTCCAGACTCATATAATTTTGTAATATCTCCCAGGGCTTCTTATCATCCTTCTTTAATTCCCTTTCAATAAAATCAAGGTTCACCTTCCCCTTACGAAGATATAACAGCACGCAATCGGCATATTCTGGTACCATTGCATAGTACTTGTCTGTCAGCCCTGCTTGTTCGTACTTTTCATGTTTCTTGGTCATCTCCGATTTTTCAGGTTTATCTTCACCTGTCAAATCAAGAAACATCAGGCTTGACATTTCCTCGCTTAGTATCTTTCCATAGTCATCCATATTACCTGCTTGGCCTTTGTCTTCTGCATAAACAGCTACAAAATTGGCCAACAACCGTAGTTTCATCTTCTCAAAAACATCTTTACTTTTGATGTTGGCAGGTATTCTGTCTATCATTAGTAAATAATCACCAAGACTCTGTTTAAGTAATCTGAGGTTATTCGTCTTCGACGCTTTAAAGCATGCCTTTATCACATCTGTATGAGCAGCAAGATACTCTTTGCTCAGCATATATTCGTTCTGCACAAAGCTATCCACAGCAGCATCTATATCTGATTCTAGTTCAAACTCTCGGCCAATCGTTTTCTCCTTTATTTCTTGAAAGTCCGTTTTCAGTTTGCTATCATCTCCTACTATCACAACACTACAGCCGATGTGCTCTACGTAGTAATTGATATAACCCAGCACATCCTTCATATTCATATTGCTTCTTTCCAAGTCATCAAATACAAGAAGTCTTGTTCCTTTCACATGGGGATCATCGCTACCCAGCAGTGCCTTTGGGTCTATAGCACACTCCATTTTCATGTCTGCCTCGCCATCATTATTCAAATCGATATTATATCGCAAGGCGGCAGATATGGCAATTTTAAACACTTTTCCGGCCATCTTCATCGCTTTGCTATGCAAGATGGGACTTACAGCTCGTTTCAGTTCCTCCTCTATTAGCCCCGTTGAAGTCATACCATAAAGCGACACATAGATAGGATCCAGGGTAAAGAACTGTTCATTATCATTTTTTTCCACCTTCAGAGCTTCTATCCAATTCTTTACGAAATAAGTTTTGCCACATCCCCATGACCCTTTTATAAGCACAGCATAACCAGGCTTACTCACTTTCAGATAGTCATTTAAACAGTTTAGAATATCTTCATTATGCTTCGTCATTTTCTATTTTACTCAACGTCGTTAGAAAAGTTTATATCAATAGCAACAATCCATTCTCCATTTCTCTTTCCTCCCTTTCTTTTAAGCAATTCTAATTCCTGAAGGCGGGAAATGTTAGACTTTGTACCACCTTCTGAAATGTTTTCATCAGATGATATATATTCGTTGCGAGTAGCTTTAGGATGGAGATAGAAATAGACGAGGATGTCCATTTGTAAATCTGTTATTGAAATACCACGTTCATCAAGAGCTCTTTGCATGGCCTTTTGTATGGCATTTGGATCCTTTTGCATGGTCTTTTGCATGGTCTTTTGCATGGTGTTTGGATTCTTTTTCATGGCATCTGCAGCCTCTGGCTCACGTACTATAACACTAAAAGCCGTTATCAGATTGACATTGAACTCAGCAGCCGGGCTTTGGTTCTCTTTCAGCAAATCCTGCACCTCACTCACACCATGATTGAACATGTTGACATAGTTCAGGTTCTTCATCATCTCTGCCACTACGCTATTGCGGTAGTCGTTCACATGAGGGAAGTTCTCTGGCCGGGCCTGTCCATAAAGACCTCCTGGATTCATAATCTCTATATGATGGTCGTACTGATAGAGGCGAGTAGGCATATTGGCCTGATAATCGCGATGCATGACAGCATTCATCATCAACTCACGTAGCACCTTGTATGGATAGTTGCGCACATCCTTTTCTCTCAGAATGCTGATAGGAACAGGGCGTTTTGTTACGATGCCATCACGGATAAAGTTCTCCAATTGTGGCAACACCTTATATAAACATCCCTCGAAACGACGCTCATTCAGTATTTCTCCACCATTGTCATTACCACGGAAACGTACAAACTGGATGTAATCTCCCTGCATGAAGTAGCGAGGATTGTTGCCGAACATGATGAGAGCCGCAAATGTTGGGCAATCCCATTGCACGTTGAACAGTCGCAGGGAAGCTAACTGTTCCTTTAGTGAGCGACTGTCAGTAGCCAGCGTTTCTGCATCGATGGCTTTTGGCAGATACTCTTTGACTATGGTTTCGGTATCAATGTCGTCTATTGTAGCTTCACGACATGGCCTTGTGTCAAAAGTTGGCAGACTCGCAGCACATCGTTCTGCGAGGATTCTTTCTTCTTCTGCGCTGGCAATGTCGCGACGTGGGCCAATACGGATAAATGTTCTGCCTCGATAGCGTACAGGCGTGTCAAAAGACGGAGTCACTTCGACAACCAGCACATCACCTTCATCCGTCTGCACTTTTTCTGTGGTCATGATAGGGAGAGGCAGAATATTGCCATCAGAACGAATACCGCTAATACGTTTCATCAGCGCATCGTCAACCTTCATTCCGCTTATCTTGCCATCATCATATACGCCAATTAACAGGTAGCCCTTCTTTCCAGAACCAGGCATGTCGTTTGCAAAAGCACAGATAGCCTCCTGGAATTTATCCATGTTACCAGTAGACGTGGTAAGCTCTATCCGGAAACCTTCGTCTATTGCAATGATTTTCTGTAATTCTTCTTTCGTCATATTTCGTGTTTCTATATTTTCTATAACGCTTTTCCCATTGCGATATTATTGGTTATGCCATCTTCTCACATCATCAAATGTTGAGCAGGCATCACCTTTTTAAATAGAGATGAGAGGGAACGTTGTTTAATGGGGGCAATAGCAACGGAGTTGAGTACAATACATAAAGTTTGTGCATGGTACGTGTCATTGCGACATATAACGATTTCCTGGAATCATCAGAACTGGCACCTTCATACACAGGCAATATTACAATATCAAACTGTAATCCTTTTGCACTATGATAGGTCATCACTTTTGGTAAGTCCGTTCGGAAGTCCAGGTTTCCATAGACTTTTCTTTCTGCAGAACTTTCTATTTGGAATTTGTATTCAAAATTGATTTTTGCAGCATATAATTGTCTGCATGTTTGCTCGACAAGAGAATTGCTATGAAGTAAAATTCCTATTGTTGAATCTGGGTTTTTCCTAATTATTTCAGCAATTGCATTCATCTGTGCATTAAAATCAGGGAAATGGACGAAATGAGGTAATGTCTTTTCCTTATTACGATATACTTTATCGGCATAAGGCATCACATTGATGCCTACATATCCTTGTGTAATTTTTGCAACTGGTCTTGGAAGCCTATAGTTATTATAGAGGTGAAGAGTTGTGAGGCCAGTCATCTCAGATATTTGCTCAATGCTTAGGGTCTTCTTTCCGAAATGCCTATAGATAGACTGTGCCGTATCACCAAAGAAAAGATAGTGCTTTTTTGCGGCATTGATAAATTCTTGTATTTCGTCCCGTTCAAAATCTTGTATTTCATCAACTATGATATAATCAGCAGAAGGCATTTTATGGATGTTTTTCCACTGATAATGGTAGAAGAACTGATAATGAGTAGCAATGTTACTCCCTAATTGCATAAATCCGTTGAGGGATTTTGTATATGCGATTAGAATAACACTATATCCAGCTTGTGCGATCTGCTCTGCCTTATGCATGGCAATTACGGATTTTCCGCTACCTGCGCATCCTGCAACCAACATTGACTTGTCTAAAGTACGTTCTATCAAATCCAATTGATCATCATCCATAGAACTTTCATCCACGTCCCATTCAGAGATAGTAAGCCTCTCTGTTAATCTGTTCGTGTTACTAGTCCTATTTGAAGGAGCGGAATACTCTTGTTCCGACTCTTCTTGTTCATCATTAATACCTCGTTCTTCCAGTTGAACTTTTAAACGCTTAATTTCAGACAACTTTTCTTCAAGTTGCTTTTCAATGTCGTTATTCCTTTCTAAAGATTCAAGATGCGATTTTTCGATTTCAGCCAGTTGCTTTTGCATTACAAGCAAAGTTGCGTCCTGTTCTTTAATCGTATTACTTTGGTCTTGTATTATTTGGCTATTCACCTTTAGTTGTTCGTCTTGTTCCTGAATCTGTTTTTTTGCTTGAGACAGTTCTTTCTCACGAACAGAGTTAAAAGAAAATTTCTGCAGCTGCTTTAAGAATGAAATTGTTTCATCTGAAAGAATATGGTTTGCGTCAAGGAAATCAATAAAGCCGGGGAATGTTGTTGCACAATTTCTCGCCTGAATTTCAATATCCATTGAGGATGCTCCCGAGTGATTACCAATTTCACTTGCAACGCTATACCAATACTCGAACGATTTACTATTGCTATCAACCCCTGTTCGGATTCTCTTCATCGTATTATCCATTTTTGATGTAAAAACATCTGGATGTTTCATGTAATATGCTTTTGGCACAAGAACGGCCAAAGCACTTCCCGTTGGAGCCTTCTTTGTGTCTGATGAAACAATTTTAAAACAATCATACGTTTTGTATATAGTTTTACGCCCCTTCATAATTTCATCATAGTCTATCTTTTTCCCTACTACATCTCTGATAAACAGCTTACAAATCCATTCTATCGCTGGGCGAACATTGCGAAAGAATGAGATATAGTCTTTGTTGTTGAAACAATCTACTGCAAGATTGTAGTCATGTTTTAATGATTCTTTAATAGATTCCATAGTTATATTATTTAATATGCTTCTCCAAAACCAGCAATTTGTACTAGATAAACAAACCCTTTCTTTATGGCATTTTCACACCATAATGTTCCAAAAATTGTATTATTTGATTGGTCGGCTCGTATCGTTTCTTCATACGTCCACACACAGATGTCACTAACATGAAAACGACGAAGCCTTTGGATATGATTATTTCTTGCATTTCTAACTATATCACTATTATTTGACAATCGTCCAATATACTGCGTGCCGTGCAAAATATAATAATAATTCCTATATTCAATAAGTTGTATTTCATCGTCTTTACGGACGTTCTTAGTAATATAATCATTGAACTGGAAGCATCTTTCCATAGCATTATATGAAAGAAAGTACTTATCCATAGAAGGGCCTTTCTCTGTATATATAGCCGCCTGATTTGGTTGAATGTATATTTTCCAGTCGTCTACAGCTCTTTCTCTATCTCCCTTGTATACATGGAGATATTTTTTTGCGCGAGTATAAGCAACAAATAGCAGACGACGTTCCTCTGCAATATCTGCTAAATCGTCTTCAGCCAAAGGTTCACCAGGATTGTAAACTCTATGAGGCTTTAACGGTAAATTTGCAGAGGACGGCGTAATGAATACTGCATCAAATTCCAAGCCTTTAACTTTGTGCATCGTAGTCAGGATGATAGTAAGCGGGTCTTCCTGAATAATCCTCTCATTTCTATAGTGCTCGTAAATTTTATATACCTGTCCACCGTCATCGTTACCTGCAATATCTTTTATATATTCAGCCAACTCCGACCATGTATGTTGTATATCATCGGTTCTTATTGAGTCGATATAATTTAAAACCAGAGTATAGACGAGGTCAAGATAGAAACGATCCCAATTAGGCGAATCGTCCATCTTTTGTTGAATGAATTTTTTTATTCCTTGTACGGTATTTTTTTCTACGTTACGTAATTCAATTTCTGTGTCAGGATGAGACAAAAGCGTATGAATTAAGAAATAGATTTCCCGTTCACGCCAAAGTTCGCAATTACTTGCCCCTTGAATTCGTATTCTCACGTCTTTGGGAACAAAGGGTTTAATAAGGGAGTAGCCGCGATAAACCTCATTGTTTGTTCTGAAAAACACCGCGATGTCCCTGATGCGCTGGTATCTATCCTCTTCAGAAAGAATACGGCTATTCGTCTCTTGCACTGTTGATATGTATAGATTGAGATCGTCCTTCCACTTTTCAAGGTTCTCATCGTTACAATCCGTAATAAAAGTATAATCAATTTGCGGTTCATGCTTCATTAACGAATCAGCAGAAACTGGTAACTGATAGCCCTCAGGTACATATTTGGCAGAGCAATTTAGTATTTTCTGATATGAGCGATAGTTCGTAAACATCCCCAACTGCTCCGGATGGAGCATGGCATTTAATCTGTCATAATATGGTTGCGGATTTAATGAGTCGGCATATTGTTCTGCTGTAACAGGAGAATAAAGACATTGTGGATCTCTTGTTAGTCTAATATTTGTTCTCCAACATCCACACCTGTTGCAATCCTTAGGACGGCGGTCGAAACCATATATGCTCTGATTGATATCGCCAATTGTAAAATACGTTGCAGTACGGTATATGTTTTGGAGCCTATCGATAATTGCCAATCTATTTTGTGTAATATCTTGAAATTCATCAATAAGAATAAACTCAATTTGTGGATATTTGCCCCTAAACTCTATGATACTATTTGGATTACTCAAATATTGCCAGAAAGCATATTCCCAACATTTGGTAGGAATATTATCCAGTTGCTTACCCATACTTCTTCTGGCAAACTCATGGAATGTATAAACATGCAGGCGATGGGCAACACGACTCATGCCAAGCTTTGTAAATAGCTTATCCAGACGATTCTGAAGTTCTATTACAACAGCACGATTGTAAGCCAGAACAAGAATATGTTCAGGAAGAATGTGCTCCCTATAAATCAGTTTTGCACATCTAAGCGTAAGGACATGAGTCTTGCCAGAACCAGGTCCTGCAAGAACATTGACATGATTTGAACGAGGCTGATTATAGATGGCAAATTGCTCTGCATTTCCTTCCATCTTCTTTTCCTCCTCATTCAGTGCCTTGTCTGTCAACTCATCCATAATGGTTGAGTCTTCTGGAACGAAGTCCCCTGCCAAAGTAATATAGTCGTTATAATCCCTGCAATCAAAGTATCGACGAATGAACTGGCTCTGTCTTTCTGAATCCTGTATACTGGAAAAAATGTTCATACAAGTAAGACGGACAGCCTTAATACGCTCTTGCTCATCAAACTCCTTTCTATACTCTAGCATAGGAGAGCCATGCGTTTTACCTTCATCAATAGGAGATGCTGTTTTCTCATTAGCAAGGACTTCTATACCAGAACTTATTAAAGGAGTATGGTCAATATAGGATAGCAGTCTCAGAACAGCAAGAATTTTTTCAAAATAACCGATAGGATTATTATCATATCTAAAATCTTTTTCAATAATCAGGTCTGCCCATTTAAAATATCCGTTGTTTTTCCAAACGAATTTGATCCATTCAAAACAGTCCTCTTCAAGTTTAGACAAGAAAGACTTCCAAGTATTGTCTTTTACCTTTATTCTATATGTAACCTCCTCATTTGTCTGTTTTATCTTAAAATCGACACCAGGTACATATCGTAAAATTCTAAACATATTGTTGCCAGTCCTACCCTTGATGTCTTTTTTAAAAGTTTCAGCTATTAGAACAGCACCTTTTGGCTCTTTATCAGAAATGGGTTTCCAAGGCATATAGACAGTTTTGTCTATTCGCCCATTTCGACGTTTCTTTTCTTCCGTTATAGTATCACATGAGAAATCGTTCAGTAGGCTGTCGCAGATTTCAGTCCTTTCTTTCATATCGATGATACGCTCTTCACCTTTTTTACATGAACCTAACAAATTGCGTAAACCATCAAAAATGATATGCAGGGCAAATCCGTTTTTATTTCGATCTATCATGTATTTTGTTTCCCAATAGCGGCGCGTAAGAATTTCACAGCGCATTGTTTCATTAAGAGATAATGTATGCTGTTTCTGATAATACAGCATTGCATTGATTATTTTTGCGATTGACAATCGCAAAGACTTTCTCATGTCAACTATAGAGAAGAGTGATGGTTCATCATTTCTTTCCGCGTTACGCTTCAAATAGTCCAAAACCATCTTATTTTGTTCTCCATCAGTTCTTTTGGGTTCAGCCCCTTCTGGTATAGTAATTGAGAAATATGCTTGGCTAAGATATTTGAGTTTTAGATAGCCAATATGCTCTAACCAGTGGAAAGCAAGTCTTGAAGCGGTAATGTCGGTGAAATTATCCCTATCTTGATTTTTGACCCACACACTATATGGGATTACAATTGGGTTAACCATCACCTCATCAATAGTTTTGAAGCGATGGATAAAGTCAACAATAGCATCCTTACAGTCAGTCAAATCTGCCCAACTCATCTGGCTTCTTACTAGGAGGTCTTTCAAATGCCTAAAATCATCAGAAGAAGTTATGCATAGTGCAGGGATTTTCCCACCATTTGGGAAAGCTTCTTCATATTTCCTTTGGTCACGCCCCGCACGCCCAACCTCCTGTAAATAGTCTTCCAAGACAGATGGCGGATTGTAGTGAACCACATAATGAACATTAGGAATGTCCATGCCCATTCCAAATGCTTTTGTCGTACAAAGTACTTTTATTCGTTCATCTTCAGGAATATGATCATCTGGGGCATTTTTAAATTGTCTGTATTTGTCATTACGTTGAGTTGCATCTAACCCCGCATGATAGAAAACTATGTGATCAGCGCATTCTCCTAACACGTCGTTTTGATGTTCTTCTGCAGAACATAATTCGTTTAACGCATCTGCCGTATCTACACAGTCATTGTGAGTCCGACAGAAAACCAACATGCAACTTTTTTCAAAATTAATCTTGTTGGAAAGAATATACTCTGCAATAGCCTTAACTCTGGCAGTTGCATCATGTCCCTGTTTTTTCTTATTACTTCCATTAATCGCAAAGGATATTGATATATGTTCTCGTACAGGGTTGGGAGTTTCTCCCAGTTTGACCAAATCGGGTATGAATTGCCGTAAGTCTCTTTCAACTTGTGCTGTAACAGTTGCTGAGAAAAGAGCGATACGTATGTCGAATTTCTTTTTAAGTTCAACACAGGTTAGGATGGCATTACGATAATCTGGTCTGAAATCTTGTCCCCACTGTGATATACAGTGAGCTTCATCAAATACCACATACTCCAAACCACCATCCATGTGAAGTCGTTGATAGAGTACATCGATAAACGAGCGAACACGGAATCTTTCCGGAGTAATGTAGAGAAGAGCAATATCACCGCTCTTAATCCTACGATATATGGATTGAGTCTCAACAGGTAGTCTGTCCCCACTAAGATAATCAACATTGGTCACAAACCCTTTAGCATGTAAGTCTTCCACTTGATCCTGCATCAGTGCACGCAGAGGCGATACGACTAATGTCAAACGGTGCGTGAACATCGCCCTGTATATAGCTGGAGCTTGGAATACGACAGACTTTCCTCCGCCTGTAGGCAAAGAAATGACACAATCGCTTTTCCGTTCCATCATATGCTCCAGTAAGGGAATTTGGTAATCGTACCAGTTATTGTTGCCAATAAAATGAGGACGCACAAATTCCATTGCAGTATGTGCATCAGGAATTTCATTCTCAGTTCTGAAGTTTTGGAAGTATTCTTCTGCTTCAGATAGAGCAGCCTTATAATCCTCTTCATTAGCCCACAAAACATAATTTCTTACTTGTGACTGGCAAATTTTCTCTAGTCCAGTATAATCATCGAAGTATGGGTCAAAGATGTAGAACTTCGTCTTCTCACTATTTGCCATTACCATTGAGTGATAATGTTCAAATATAGGCCATGCAGCAATGATACATTGGCGAGCCGAAGTCTGTTTATGTTTCTCGTCGGATTCATCTTCCTTACTATCATCATAATCACCTTCGAACGGTAAAGTGTCCCACATGATTTTATATCGGTCGATGTCCATATTGTCCCACACATAACAGAATGGCTTGTCGGTGCGATATGAGCCAATGTCATTGATAAACCTCTCTTTACTGATAATTATCATGCCATTTTGGTGCTCGCCTATATATTCCAATTTACGGAACCCTGTTCCTTCGTCTGGAATATAATACCCACACTGCCGTGCGTAAGCGCATAGTTTATTATATTCTTCCGTATCGTTGATGATATATACGATGGGGAGATTCGGATTCTCCAAATGTACTTTTTGCAATAACGACATCTGATAGACCCAATATTTGTGTCTCAATGTTGTAGATGAATTGACTCGAACTTGTGTCGGGTTGTATTCCTCACTTTGGCTTGTCCTGACCAGAATTAATTCATGCTCATTCTCTTTTTCTCCTTTCAATATCCATTCTATCACTTCTGGCTTTGCAGAGAAGTGAGACAAGAACTTCTTCCTAAACTTCTGATATTGATAGTTTTGATAAATAGCAATGGATCCTGACCATTGACGCTCAGCCCATATGTTGGCCGTCAATTCCGATTTTTGCAGACCTAAGCCAGAAATCTCTTCTTTTGTAAGTAGTGCAATGTTGGTTGAAGCCATAGCCAATGGTAGCCTGCTTCCTCGCCCAAGAAGTTCAGAAATAGTCCATTCTTTATCATATTTGCATTTATGCACCCTGTCTTGACGCTCTGAACCTATGATATAGATGTGCTTGTAATTGTTTTGCCACAAGTTACTGTCCTCAAAAGCATCGATGTCTATGCAGTCTATATGACTAATTGCATCCGACAAATACTTTTCAAGCAGCTCATCTGTGAAAGATATTTTGTCTTTGTTGTCAGAATCGACTCGTAGATATTGTGCGATATTGGCCACTATTGGGGTTGTGGACACCTCACAAAATCTTTGTAACACAGCAGTCCATAGTGGATTAGCCAACGGCGATTCTATAAGTTTTTGCTTGTTAATTACTTTGAATCTACTATTTTGTAGGTTACATGGAAACTTCATCGGCACATACTGAGCTATACGTGGCCATAAAGCCTGAGGGGCAACAATCAATGTTGGCTCATCAACAGGGATTTCCCCAATATCTGTAAGTTTCTTTTGGAGAGAGACATACAGAGGACGAAGCTCCTGGAAAAATTTTATATTTTCATTTGCAGTTTCCTTAAAGTATTCAGCAAAATATGGTTTCTGAATCTCAGACAGAATAACCATAATTTGTGTAGGCAAAAAGTCCTTCAGCTCATCACAAACGTCTGGGCGCAGGGACAGACGATATAACTGGTTCCAAAAAAGTTTGTTTTCCAGTAGCGTGTCATCTTCTGATTTATGTTTCGTCTGAAGTGAATAAGCATAACGGCATGGATTGAGAAGTATTTCGATTTCCAGTGTGTCCCAAATGAAGGAGTCTGTAGAAATACCCTTTTGAGCAAGAATAGGCAAATCCCATTGCTTTATGTTGTGTCCAATAACAATAGGTGTATTTTTAATTGTTCTAGCTAATGAGTTTAGCTGTTCTTCTCCCTCGAACTTACGAGGATTGTCTTCTTTGAGATATGCAAACTCTGAAATATTTGTGCCGTCAGTTTCTATGTCGAATACAACATAAGGTACTTCTGCTTTGCAAATATCCCATTTCTCTCCTATATATTGTTTATATACAGGCTCATTTTTGAAGTAGGTATAAACAATCTCAATGCCTAATTCTTCTGGTAGGCATTGCAGAAACTGATATTTCTCATCATCAGCCATATCCACCATACCTTTGGCTATAGTTTCCTTGCCTATCCACTCATCAATAAGTACCAGGAATTCTTCACTCTCATTATCCATATCTTCCACAACTTGCATAAGGAAGACCTTGATAACAGAAGAAGGGCTGTTTGTAAGACCTTGAACTATCGATTTTTTATCCTTGATTTTTTGATAGCATTCAATGTCGTTATATTCGATATAAAATTGCCATTTCAAATTATCGCTTGTAATCGGGCAATCTAAAATATATTGCAAGAAATCAGACTCTGCGTTTTCTCCTAAATCTTTCAACAGGTGAATTAGGCTGGAGAAATTTTGAGACCCGTCTGCCAGTGCATTATTCCATTGTGATACGACACATGGATGTTTCAACCAAGATGTTGTACCAAATAACCTGGCCATATATTGGCGAGTATCAGCGTTGGGTTTGAAGTCAGCATCAGACAAGATGTTTCTCAAAAGCTCTTCAGGAAGAGAACCGAGAAATCTCTCGCATTCTTCCTTTTCCTTCAACATCCTATCATTAACGAACTGCCATACCTCCTTTTTGCAGTCATCTGGCCCGAGCAAAGCAATGGCCTCGTTGACGCCCTGTGTATCATACTTTTGAAGGGCATTAGCAAATTGTGCTTTGTATATAGAACGTAATGTTTCTATATCTTCATCCGATGTAAGAATGGTAGAAGCCTCTTTTATTAGGTCTTTAATTCTCGAATCTTTTGCAATGTAGGAAGCGATAATAGCTGCACTATTATCTTCATTTGTGTTAATGTCTTCAATTAGGCATTTTAGTACACACAATTTACCTTCATCAGATGAAAGAAACAAATCATGAATGACTTTCTGAAAGTCTTTTGAAATATAGTCACGTTTTATCGTTCCTATGACATGGGAGTATGAACCGACATACTTCTTACTAATGTTATAGGTTTCTTGGCATATATCTAACTTTCCTATTCCGAGTGCTTTTAGCCTGTCACCCTTTTTTGAAGAAAGAGCAAATTTTACAGCAGTTCCAACTTCAAGCTCCTTTTCACCTTGCCAGTCGTTAATATGAAAGAATATTTCACGCAGGCGGGATGTAGTTCCTGCACCATCAATACCTTGGCCATTAGTCACAACAAAGCCATAGCCTTCATCTTCTTTAAATGCGGTAATAAAGCCAATGTAATTAGGACTCCCCGTCTTTTTTTGAATCACAGGGAAATCAGGCAAGTTTGACAAATCCAATTGGTCTTCATTCAGATTGCCAACAATATAGCTTGATGGTACTAAATATTTTTCATTCATCTGATTCTATTGTATTGTCATCACTTTTAGTTGGTAAGTTACCCTTCAGTGAGATTTTTCTGTTTTCGACATCCAGCGTTGCAATCTCAACTTCCAGAACATCACCAACTGATAGATAATTTTTTAATTTGTCTGCTTTGGTTAGACCCAATTCTGATCTGTGGAGAAGTGCTTCTACACCAGCTTCCAGTTCAAAGAACGCCCCATAGTCAAGTAGATTAATGATTTTACGACTCAGCTTTTGGTCAATATGATACCGCTCTTCTACATGTTCCCATGGATCCTCCATGCAGTCCTTCAAAGATAAGGATATACGCTTACGCTCTTTGTCAATAGAAAGAATTTGGACTTCTATCATTTGACCTACTGACACAACATCTTTAGGCTCAACATGTTTTTGTATAGTCAAATCATTTCTGTGAACCAATCCAGATAGGCCTGCACCAAACTCCACAAAGACACCATAGCTCGCTATGTTTTTTACCTTCACACTGACACGTTGTCCAATTTTGTAGTCTTCTTCTATGGTTTGCCACGGGTCTCCTTTTAGCCTTTTGATGCTGAGCATGATGCCGTGTTCTTCAGACATCTTTATCACTACGGCTTCTATTTCCGTACCAACTTTAAGGCATTTCGGTTTTTTGTCGAAAGATATTTCAGACGATGGCAGGATACATGACAGGGTAGCAACTTTTACAAACGAGAATTCTTTGAAATTGCAAGCAACCACACCTTTTACGATTTGCCCGACGTGCAACTCTACCATCTTCTCATAAAGATTGGTATCTTCTACAAGTTTGTTTAAATCAAGTGTTACCATAAGACTTATAATTCTTACTATTTTTCATATGCTCGCCCACACCATCGTCACGCCAGCTCTTTAAACTTCAGGCAATGGAGTTGTTCGTACAAGGTCGTTAATCTCACATTTCAGGCAGCGAGAAATTTCAATTAGGTTTTCAAGGCTGGGCTGGGTAGTATTGGTCACCCATTTGGAAATTGTGGCAGGATCTTTTCCTAATCTCTCTGCAAGATCCTTGTTGCTCATCATCCGCTCTGCAAGCATCACCTTGATCCGATTCAGTGGTTTATTCTCCATAAGTTACATCTTTATTATATATAGTTTGCGACAAAGTTAGTGATTTTTTTGTTAATACAACACGATTAATACAAAAAAAACGCCATTGTCATTAAAATAATGGCGATTTTGTCAATTCTGAGAACAGCTAAATGCCAAGTCCTCGTTTTTTCGTTCCATCCCAATTTGTTATTTCATCCGCATTTCCATTGCCGCCACTTATGGAGTGCCCACCCATTGAGACATTCATCTCTGAGGCCAGTTGGCCTATTCTGGTAACAGCAATATCCCATTGAAATCTGGTAATGCTACCGATGGTTGTCTCTGCCATATCAACGATACCCTTGGCTGCTGCAAGACGGTTACTCTCTACACTTGGTTCGCGCCCATCCACATGACATTTGGCAATAATGCCTTTACCAATGACCCGCTCATCATCCCGGCTGAAGATTGAGGCTGAACTGTGCGCCCATTTGTTGAATGCACGGATGGCATCGTCAATCAACTGGTTAAGAAAACTCCAGTGTTCAAATGCTTTGGAAAAGCCTGACTGACGAATGAATGCCTCCATATTCGACACCTTTGTTTCGGCTTGGCTTGCTTTTTGTTCGTTCTGTGTGACTTTTTGCGACAGTTCCTGAACTTTACGCTCTGCGTTGTCGGCTCGGTTCTTTTCACGGGCAACAGCCTTGTCATCAAGTTCAGAGATACGTTGTTTCAACAGTCTATTCTCCTTTTCGGTTTCTAATGCCATGACAACTCTTTGCTTGGCAACGATATACATCTGCTTGCCAACTTTGTTGATGTAGTTACGATGAAGTTTTGAAACGCTGAGCAATTGTTTCTGGAGTGTGGTGACAATGGCCTTCGCTTTGGCGTTACGTTCCTTCTGCCACTCATCACGTCCAAACATCGGGATTGGTGCACTGACTTCGTCGTTAATGCGACGAAAGGCATCGTCAACGAGGTCTTTGACGGTGATGGACTTGTCTGACCCTTTCAGTTCGAAAGGCATGTCGGCAAATGGTATAACGTCAAGATCCTCCTTCTGGATGCAGGTAGACATTAGTTCGTCAATGGATTCCTGGAGCTTCGCCAGTTTACGATTACCATCTTCAATGGCTTTTGTCAGAGCGTTAGACTCTGCCTTCTTGCGCTCTACATACTCAGCAGCCTCCTTGGCCTGGAGTTGCTCATGCTCTGCCTTGAAAGTATGGGCATCCCGCCACTTCTTGTCACTCTTCTTTCCACGTTCCATCTTGAAGGTATTGGCCAGCATATCCTGAAGCTCTGACATATCGTGGCGATTGAGGTTGATACATTGGCCTTTCTCATGATCAGTCCAGTCAAAGAGATAGTGGGCATGATAGTTCCAAAGAAAGATGGTATTGCCTTCTGGTGTATCAAGATACTTTCCTTGCTGATGATCTTTGTCTGTAACCAGATGTTCATGGCCTTCGTCGAGGTGTGCCCAGATGCCTCTTGTCTTGATGCCCCAGCGTTGCTCAATCTGCTGGGCTAACTGTTGCATCTGCTCCAACGTTGTTGTCTCAGTGATGACTGCTACCCCTTCGCGGATAGGCTCAGAGTTCTTAGGCATCTTCTTTGGCTTTGAGGTGTCAATGCCCCAGACTTTGTTGCCGTTTTCATCAGTAAAGGCTTTTCGGCAGAAGTGCTTCTGGAAGTAGCGTTCTTTGGCCTTGCGGATTTCGTCTGCTACTGACTTGAAGTCGCTGGCTTCCCAGCTCTTATTAAGATGTGAATACTCGGGATGAACGTGTTTCATCTCCTTTTCGCGCCTGTTGTGCTTCTCGGCACCATACTTGGCAGCACATACATGAATGGATGTTTTCTTTGTCATATTATAACATTTATATAAAGATACATTTATGTATTTATACTATTATACAATTATGCATTGCTGTATTGTATCAAAACCTTGGTGGTCATCTTTCCAGATAGAGGGCCCAGGGAGATTCTCCTTGGTCGGGTTCTTAGGGCAGAAGTCCTAAGCGGGGGTCTGGGGAAGGTCACTCCAGCGGTAGGGTTCGAAGGGGAGAGGTTGCTCCCCTCGCGGTTCTTAGGCAGAGTCTGAGCGGAGTCCAGAGAGGTCACTCTGGCACACATAAGGGTTGGCATAACCCTTAGTGTGCTACCTGATTTCCGTTGGAAACAGTCGGGCTGCGCGTTGAGAGGAGCGCAGAACGACTTTCCCAATGGGGAGCAGGTAGAACGCTTGTGGAGCATTATTTTCTTTCCCTTTCGTTAGCGACTATCACGTCCATCCGCTCTGCCAAGAAGGTCTTGATACTCCTGATGATGGCTTGTGGATCAAACTGCCCATAGAATTTTTCGTAGAAGCCAGCCTTGAAATTGAAGAAGAACAATACCATCTCTGCCGCCTTTAGCCATGTGTATCTGCTGGTAATGGCGGTGGCGGTAAATTGCAGTTGCTCTTTTGTCGCATCAATCTTCAAACCACAACTCAGACTTGCATCGGCTATGAATGGCACCAACCACTTTGCAGCAGAGAGTGGCCCATACATGTAGTCAATCTGAAGCAGGGTAGGTGAAGGATATAGGATGCAAATTCTCGGATTCTGGCATATCAGTATCTGCCGATTGACACTGAAGATTCGAAAAAAGTCATCCCATGTCGGGTATTTCTGAAGCATTTGGGACGTGTTTGATGGATAGGCCTGGTATTGCTGCTGCACTGTCAAAGCCGTTGATGGCCTCGATAGCTGCATTGCAGACTTCTTGCCTTCTTCTATCACTTTCGTTATTACCTGGCGTACTATTTCCGTTTCTCTCATGGCTGTTTGTTATTAATGGATGACTTTCCCAGTATCGTTCTGAGAGGAAATTTTTGAAGTTCTTTCTGTATCTGGTCTCTGGAGTGGATTTGACATAAGGGGGAATGTAGGCACAGATGGCCTCTTTGTCTTCTTCACTCAGGGCATCCCACAGGGGTTCTATGTCTTCCTTTTTCCCTACAGGCTTCCCATATATTTCCCAAATGGTTTCAAATGAGACTCCTATTTTACTATTGATGATGATTGCGTCAGCTTTATCATCATCATTACTTTTACTGTTATTATTAGGATTACTATTACTTAGGGAAGCGTTCGTTTGCGGTGGCATGCCATCGCATGCGATCGCAGAGTTTGGGTTGCCATCGCTCTTGTTCGGATAGCGTTTGCATGCGTTCGCTCGGTTCTTTCGGCATTTCTCCTCGTATTTTTTCGTGTCTCTATCGATCTGTGCGCAGAAAAGAGCGAAGACGGCTTGCAATGCTGAGTCTGTCGAGAGTAATGGTTCGCCCGTATTGGCATAGCGAAGTAATCCTTTGAACAAGACACCCGCTTGTTCGTCTGTCAAGCAATCGACTGCTGATAAGCAGTCCAAATGCAGTATAATACTCGCACCTTCTTTCATGACTGTTTGTTATTTGCCTTTCTTGCTGTTTACAAATTGGCTGGCCTCCAACATAAGGTCTGCCTTACTCCTTCTTTGGCCTTGTTGCAGCCATTGGTCAATCTCAGACTTGCGGAAAGCAATGCTCTTTCCCTTTTTGTGAAAGGGAATGAAGTGAGTACTCGTCCACCCATAGACAGTCTGTTCTGCCGGATGGCTTGGAAGATAATCACAAAGTCCTTTGAGGTTGAACCACTCATCTTTCTCCTCTTTATTAGAAGGAATTGTGAGATTGTCAACCTTTGCCTCAATGGACTCCAACTTCTGTGCGATGGCTGCCAGCATTTCTGGCATGGCATCAAAGGAAATTCTCGATTCGTTCATCATATTATATTTATATTTAATTCGTTTCTCTGCGAAGCGTTTTCGCGCTTATGATGGTGCAAAGTTCGAGAATTTATAGAGACCTAACTTGCTGATAATGAACAAAAAAAGAAGCAAGCCGTATTGCAGACTTGCTTTTCTTCATTATCCGTATTGGCTATCCGTATTGAGTTGCGGTTTTCCTATTGATGGTATGCAGATTATTTGATTAATGCCAGTGGATATATCTATCTTTGATTAGGTATTTGTCGCGTTGATCTTTTCCAAACTGCTGGGTTAGGAAGTCACGAATGTCAGTGTAATCCGTATGGTCAGCAATTGGTTTCCATGTGGATGGTAGACCGCCATAGAGCTTCTTTGCTTCATCGAAATCATGATCAGTGGAGTAGCCATTTCTGCCAAACATGGCTTTTGCCCATTCTCTAAACGCTGTAGCCGTGCGTCCTTTTTCTATGAAACCAATTTCGCGGAACCATTGATAGACAATGTACCAATGTCGTTGCTGAGTAAAGAGTAGTGTCCCTTTTCTTGGTCCATATTCAAGTAGCGTTCTTATTCCTGTTTCGACTTTATCCATATCGAGGCCTTCACGGAATATTTTGTGGAACAAGACCAGAGCTGTTTGTTTGTCAACAGATATATTGTCTTTCTCTTTTGGAGGTTCTTTGGTTTCTGCTTTTGCTCTTTTTGCCACGGCTTCTTTGAAGACATTAAAGAAAGCCATACCCAACTCGTTCTTTATTCCACCCATGTAAAGTGCCCGTTGCTCCAGATTGCGAAGTTCCTCTTCTTTCGTAGAGTCGTCAAAAGCAAGCAGGTAGTAGAGTATACCAAGAACTATGTTTCTCTGATACACCCATGTCACCTCGTAGCGATTTCTCTTGTTGAAGAAATGCCAAAGTCCTCCGGCTTCCTTCTTAAGAGCTTTCAGGCGGTTATCAGAATTTATAACGCTCTCTTTAAGGTTTTGAGCCAGATTAAAGGCGCGTACAATAGAGAATTCCTCTTCTTTGAGATGATTCAGACCATATTGCCATCCCCAGCCAGATTGGTACATGGTCATTGCTGCTTCATATGCCTCTGTTGTTATGGTATCAGCTCCTTTTATGGCATCCACAGAAGAATAATATTCTTTGCAGTTCATAATTTATCAGACTCAGTGGCATTAATATTCAGTTTGATTGCATCCGCTGCCTGTTCTTTCTTCTCGTCCTCAACCTTGCTATAAATCTGTGTCGTGCGGATATTGGTATGGCCCAACATCTTGCTGACGGTGTAAAGATCTGTGCCGTTTGAAAGTTGTAAACATGCGTACGTGTGGCGAAAACAGTGGAAAGTGATGTGCTTGGTAATTCCTGCGGCTTCAATCCATCTGGATAAGGGCTTTGAAATCCATGAAGGGGCGGGGAGGCCGCCAAACACCAACTCGTCAGGATGGCCAGGCTCTCCACAGAAGAAATATGCTTGGTCGGATATTGGTGTATATTCCACGCCTTTTGTTTTCTTCTGGGTGAAGTTGAGTCGATAGTGCTCCCCCTCCTTGGTGATCTCTTTCCAAGTCATCTTCATGATGTCGCTATGTCGCAAACCTGTTAGAGCAGAAAACAAAGCGGCTCTCTTGATAACCGGATTTTCGCATGGGGTTTCTGCCAACTTATTTAATTCATCGAGGGTCAGATGCTCACGTCTGCTTTCTTCTGCCTGAATGTTCTTCGACTTTGCGGCTATGTCTATGGGCAGATAGCCCTCTACAAAGGCTTGCTTTAGTGCTGCCTTGAATATGCTATAGTATGAACAAGCGGTATTGGTTGAGATTGTACCATTCTTGTTGCCACCCTGGGGAGCCCTAAGGAGGAATTGCTTGAATTTCTCCATCAGATTAAGATTGATGTTGGCGAACAACAATGGTTCATTGCCATTAAACTCATAAAGAAGTTCGCTGACGCGAATCCATGTATTGCACATCCCCTCATTGTTGTAATGTCTGCTCTTTGCCTCCTTTTTGAAGAACGCGATAAAGTCGCATTGGGATTTCTCCTTCTGTTCGGCAATGGCTGCATCCATCTCAGTATAAAGTTCTTGGGTGTCGTACTCTTTTTGCCTGATGGCCCTAATGTTATCGGCATAGATACAAGACTCCTGATCTATGGGTGATTTGCACATGATAACCCCATTGACATCACGTTTGGGCTTATAAGTGCAATTACCTTCGGAGTCAGTTCTTGCTGTACGCTTCTT
>AUXO010987722.1_pt1 | contig 19980 bp, 16 predicted proteins | sample 768731 | NCBI WGS metagenome assembly AUXO01 (sample SAMN02715735, study PRJNA202380) | gut metagenome | biome: sheep rumen | host: Ovis aries | place: New Zealand: Palmerston North
ATGACAATCAGCTGAAAGTAATGAAATTCCTGATCAGCAAGGCTGTTGAAGATGCCAAGGCTGAAATTAAACATTCCGACAATGGAGGAGAAGTTATGAACTTTAACGCTTTTGATGCCGGTGCTGCCCAGTCCGGCGCTTATCTTTCCCACGATGATGAGATGAACATCATTGCTGTTGCCAAGAAGTATGGTAAGCTGAGCGACGCTCTTGCCGCTTATGCTGAGGAGAATGAGCTGGCTCATGCCGACGATGATCCGACTCCTGCTCCCACTTCCACTCTGGCTCCTGTTTCCGGTGCTGCTTCCTATCCCGTTGGACAGAATCCCGCTGCGGTTGAGGGTTTCTTCCCCGAGTACCATGACGTTTATCCCGGCGCCCCTCAGCTTGTTACCAACGACCAGGCTTGGGTTAAGGCTGTTCTGAACAAGGTCCACAAGAGCCCGTTCAGCCGTATCCGCACCAGCTATGTCGATATTCGTGGTATCGAGGCCCTGCGTGCCCGCGGTTATCTGAAGGGTAAGGAGAAGACTCTCGCCGGTAACTACACCGTTGCCAAGCGTGTTACCGATCCTCAGACCGTGTATGTCAAGTCCGCTCTGAATCACGACGACGTTGTTGACATCACCGATTTCGATTACGTCGATTATCAGTATAAGATTGATCGCGCCCAGCTGGAGCTCGAGCTTGCTCAGGCCATGCTGATTGGCGACGGTCGTGACGATGCCGATGCCGATAAGATCAATCCCGAGCACATCCGTCCTATCTGGACTGATAACGACATCTATACCATTCACAAGGCTCTCGATCTGTCCGGCGTGAATGGTGATTACTCCGGTAACTTCGGCGATAGCTACAAGTATGCTCAGGCTACCGAGGAGGCTATTCTCGACGCCAAGATCGACTTCAAGGGCACCGGCACTCCCGATATGTTCTGCACGCAGGCCTTCTTTAACAAGATGATGCTGGCCAAGGATCTGAACGGTCGTCGTCTGTATGCCAACAAGGGCGAGCTTACCAGTGCTCTGGATGTCGGCAATGTTTACAGTGTTCCCGAGTTTGTGAACAAGACCCGTACTGCTAATAATAAGACCTATCGTCTGCTGGCTATCATTGGTAACCTGGCTGACTACGCTCTTGGTCAGACCAAGGGCGGCGAGATCATTCATCGCACCCAGTTCGATATCGACTTTAACCAGGAGAAGAGCCTGCTTGAGACCCGCGTCTCCGGCGCTACCACTCGCCTGTATTCCTTCATCGTTATCGAGGAAGAGGTTACCACCACCAATCCGTCTAACCCTGGTTAATTCGTAATTAAAATTCAAAATGGAAGAGAAGTGTAAATAATGGCACGATACTATGGCCGGATCGGATTCCTTGTTGACGAGGTAGAGTCAGAAGATCGTCCGAGCCGTTATGTTCCCGTAATGGAAGAGCGGTATTACATGGGCGATCTCTTTAAGAATCATGCCCGTCAGCAGAGTTCCGAGAAGCCAGTCGACGACTTTGGAATCAGTAATGAGATTTCAATTGTCGCCGATGCGTATGCGCTGAATCACTTCTCTTCCATGAAATACGTGGAGTTCATGAATACTCTGTGGGAAGTGCAGAGTGTTATGGTTGAACATCCGCGTCTCAGGATTTCTTTCGGAGGTGTTTACCATGGACCGACGGCCGAAGTTTGACAAAGAACTTCGAGAAATCCAAGAAGCGCATTGGGGCTATCAGCATACGTACTTTGAGCCGACTGAAGAAGTGCGTATGAAGTATAATGCGATAGTCTACAAGCGCAACGATCTGAACGTTCGGCGAGCTAACAATCGAAGTTATTCGATTCGAAACGGGTATCAGGTGACGGTGATTAGTAGAGATCCCGAGGATCCTGTTCCTGTAGCGATTCAGAGTCACTTCGAGCGTTGCGCTCCTGGACGTTTTTTCATGAAAGATAATTTACATCACTTCCCGTTTACAATTTATTACTAACATTTGAGGAGGAAATTCTCATGGCTAAACTTGAATGGGATAAGATCGGTGAACGGCTTTATGAGACCGGCACCGAGAAGGGTGTTCTGTATCCGGTTTCCGCAGATGGCACCTATCCTAAGGGCGTCGCTTGGAATGGTCTGACGGGCTTCAGCGAATCTCCCGATGGCGGCGATGCTACTGATATTTGGGCTGACGATATCAAGTATCTGTCCATCCGTGCGCGTGAAAACTTTAAGGCTACTATTACTGCGTACACGTATCCCGATGAATTCGCTGAGTGCGATGGTTCTGCCACTGTTCTGAATGGTGGTATTCTTATTGGTCAGCAGCCGCGAAAGGGCTTTGGCTTTTCTTGCGTGACTAAGGTTGGCAATGACACCGAGTTCGAGGAGCATGGCTATAAGCTGCATCTGGTGTACGGTGCTTCTGCTTCTCCGTCTTCGAAGGACTATCAGACCATTAATGATAGCCCCGAGGCCATTGAGTTCAGCTGGGAAATCGACACGATCCCTGTGAACGTCACCGGTTATAAGCCTACCGCTCACATTGTCATCGATTCCACCAAGTTCCCGAAGCAGACCGGCGAAAATCCGCCCAAGACTAATCTTGAGAAGCTCGAGGAGATCCTGTATGGTACCGAGAACGCTCAGCCGCGTCTTCCCATGCCGGATGAGGTTATTGCCTGGCTGCGTGACGGTTCCTATACTCCCCCGGCCGGCTAATTTAGTTTATCAGAGGCTCTCAGACTATCTGGGAGCCTCTATTTTTATATTGTGGCATACACTGAAAGGAGAATTCTGAGCCATGCTTAAAAAGACTATTACTTTTACTGATTTTGATGGTAATGAAACCAAGATGGACGCGTATTTTAATCTTACGAAGACTGAGTGCGTTGATCTGAATCTCGAGTTTGAAGAGGAAGGCGGTCTGATTGGCCGTATTAAGAAGCTCATGGTCGAGCGTGAAGATGGTGAAACACCTAAAAAGCCTGCTGTTGATTTCGTGAAGCTGCTGATCGATCGTTCCTATGGCGTTAGACCGAAAGATAATCCTTCGCTGTTTCTGAAGGAAGATGATGACGGTCGTCCGCTGTATAAGAAGTTTAAGCAGTCTGCGGCTTATGATGCGTACGTATTTGCGCTGCTGTCCGGTGAGGAGTCTCTTGACGAGTTTGCCGAAAATGTTCTTCCGCAGATTTCGGACGAGCAGAAGGCTGAAGCGACTAAGCTTTTAGAGCAGGAGGGCTTTGGCGCGGTTCTCAATAAGGTGTGATGAGGCGTGCCACTGACAATTCATGTTCCGCAAAAAGATTTTTATGATCCGAAAAACAATCGGTTTATAACAGTCAAGGAACAGCGTTTGGTTCTAGAACATTCGCTTTTGAGTATTTCAAAATGGGAAATGAAATGGCATAAGGCGTATCTTTCTATGGAACCAAAAACAGAAGAACAAAACTTTGATTATATTCGGTGCATGTGTCTGACGGAGCCAAGTGATCCAAATGTTTTCTTGGCGCTGACCCCAAAGAACGTGAAAGACATCGCTGATTATATTGCTGATCCGATGACTGCTACGACATTTAAAGATCGTCAAAAAAAGCCGTCTCGAGATATTATTACCAACGAGCTCATTTATTTTTGGATGTCGTATTTTAACATACCCTTTGATCCGTGTCAGAAATGGCATTTGAATCGTTTGATGACCCTGATCGAAGTAGCATCTGTTAAAAATCAGCAGCCACAGAAAATGAGCAAAAAAGATATTTTCAGCCAGAACGCGGCTTTAAATGCTGCTAGGCGTGCTAAATATGGCACCAGAGGCTGAGCAAAAAACAACAAGGAGACTGTCATGATTAAATGCACGGTAAAAGGCGATTTTAAGAAAACAAAACAGTTTTTAAAACGCACTCAGCATCTGGATTTTGACAGTCTCCTGACTCAATATGCAGAGGAGGGCGTTGAAGCGCTTAAATCTGCCACGCCGGTTGTTACCGGAAAAACTGCCAATTCATGGAAATATGAAATTGAAAAGAGTCGTAAACAAATCAGTATTTACTGGTCAAACTCCAATGTAAACGAAGGAGTTCCGATTGCTGTCATTCTTGAATATGGTCACGGCACAGGCTGGGGCGGATATGTTCAAGGACGGCACTATATATCTCCCGCAATTTTACCGGTGTTTGAGCATATCGCGGAAGCCATTTGGAAGGAGGTCGTAGATAGCTGATGCCTGGTGCAAATTCGAGTACTGTAGAAGAACGCATCGTAGAGATGCGAATAGATCATGATAAATTTGAAGCCGGTGCAAAAAAGACTATCGACATACTTGAAAAACTTGACAATGGTCTGAAGTCATTGGGTAAAGAAAATACCGACGGATTCGATTCGGTAGGGCGTTCTCTTGATAAAGTAACAGACCGTTTCTCAGCAATGGGAATCGTCGGCGATCAGGTTATTCGAACTCTGACCAACAAGGCTATGGATTTGGTCGGCCAACTTGGTAAGGTCGCGACTGCACTTTCTGTTGACCAGATTGGTGTCGGCTGGGGAAAATATGCTGAAAAAACCCAAGGCGTTCAGACCATTATGGCTGCCACCGCGAAAGATTGGGAAAATCAAGGAGCTCAGATCGAATGGGTTAATTCCCAGCTTGAAAAGCTAAATTTATTTACTGATGAGACCTCGTATAATTTCCTTGATATGGTCAACAATATCGGTAAATTTACTTCAAACGGTGTTAAGCTTGAGACGGCCGTTACGGCTATGGAAGGTATCTCAAACTGGGCTGCTATTTCCGGTGGAACGATTAACGAAGCTGGACGGGCGATGTATAACCTGTCGCAGGCATTGGCAGTTGGTTCTGTTAAACTCATGGACTGGAAGTCTATTGAGAATGCCAATATGGCAACTCGGGAGTTTAAAGAAACCGCGCTTGAAACAGCTGTTGCTCTTGGTACTTTAACTAAACGTGGCAATGCGTTTGTAACAAAAGCTGGTCATTCTTTCACTGCTGAACAATTTAACACGCAACTATCAGATGGATGGTTTTCGTCCGACGTTTTGCTTGAAGTATTAAATACCTATGGCAAATTTACTGATGTGCTATTAGCGACTAGCGAAGAAACCGGTGAAACCGTTACGGAATTACTTCGCATGGTTGACGTTTATAAAGAAACCGGCAAAGCGTCAGATGATTTACTTCCTTATATTAAGGAACTTTCAAAAGAAGAATATGATTTAGGTCGCAGAGCATTTAAGGCTGCGCAGGAAGCTAAGACGTTTCAGGAAGCTATCGACGCTACAAAGGATGCTGTCAGCACCGGTTGGATGAATCTCTTTGAGACGATGTTTGGTAACTATCTGACCGCTAAAGACTTTTGGACTGGCGTTGCTAACTCTCTTTACGATATTTTTGCAGAACCGATTAATAAACTGAATGATATTTTTGATATTGCATTTAATGGTCCAAATCCGCTTCGAGAGCTTCTGGCGGATGCTGGCTCAAGCATGTCTGAAATGGAAGAGGCTGCTCAGAAAGTAGCGGATGATACGCTGACGGCATTTGGCGGTTCTTTTCAATCATATGGGGTTCGAAATCTTATTGAACAATATGGTTCATTAGAGGAAGCTATCAAAGCCGGTGCCGTTACAGCCGAACAATTTCAGGCAATCCTTGATCAAATGAATCTTGATCGTTTAGATAAAATTGTAAATGGCAAGAATGACGATTTTAACAAAAAGATCGACGATATTAAACAAAATGCTGAGTGGTTTTTAGACGGAGCTGTCAGCAAGGAAACTTTGGAAGCTCGCGGCTACGATGTCAGTATGATTGAATGGTGGGCCAATGTTATTGAAAGACAAACCACCGAGGCAAAAGCCGCAGCAGAATCGATTCAATCTAGCAAAGATGCGACCGTTGTTGATTTGAAGAAAGCTCAGGCTCTTCTCGAAAAAGGCGGTTACACGTTTGAAGATTTTGATATCGCAGCATCGAAATTAGGAGACAGTGGACTTGAGAAGCTTATTACGAAGTATGGTTCGCTGCAGGCTGCGATGGAACAAGGTGTCGTTTCCGTCGATCAGTTTATGGAAGCTTATCTGTCCATGACTGAAGAATCTGGAGATCCCTATCTCGTTCAATTTATGGATCAATATTCTGATCAGCTTTTAAAGTTGGCCGGATATACTGATGAAGAAATTGAGAAACTTCATGAGTTAGGACTAGCATCTGAAGAGGTGCTCAGTCTTATGACCGATGAAAAAGTTACGAGAGAGTCTGGCTTTAAATTATTTACTGAATCGCTGCAGAATCTTTTAGATGTCTTTTCGGCTGTGAGTGAAGCTGCCAGAAAAGCGTTTAACATTATCTTCGGAGGTACTGACGAAGAAACCAATGAAGATATAGCAAACGAAAATGTGGCCGAACGGATCTATCAGCTTGTTAAACGTTTTCACGATTTTACAGAATCTTTGGAAATTACTGAAGATAAAGCGAAAGCGTTACGCGATAAATTCGTTAGTTTATTCGAAGCGTTTTCATCGATTGGCAGTGTCACAGATCTCATAAAAGGTATCCTTGGCGGTATCTTTAATATTGCTGTAAGACTTTTCAATACACTTCGGGAAAGTGGCATTTTTAAAGCGATTATTTCTTCAGTGCTTACCTTACTTCAAGCGCTTTTAATTCCGTTAGAATTAATTGTTGTTGGAATTATGACGTTGATTGATAAAGGTAAAGAACTGGGTAAACAGGCTTGGGCTCAAACACTGTCTGAGTGGCTTGGCGTTATCGCGGATAAGATTACGGCCGTAGCGGATCGTTTTAAAGAATTCATGTCCAGCACAACAGTTAGCACATGGATTACTACGGCGCTGACTAAGATTGCTGGAATATTGAGTACAATCGGAAATGCTGTAAAAAGTGTATTCGGGAATATTTCAAAATACTTTAAATTATTTAGGCGAGAGTTTTCGATAAATGGATTAATTGGGGTACTGGAGTTATTTGGAAGGCTTATTAGAGATAAGGTTGTTGGCATATTTGATGGAATAAAGAGCGCTTTTGACGCTGGCGGTATTAAAGAAGTATTCAAATTTATTATCGAACGTATTGTGGCGTTTTTTAATAAAAGCGTTGATTTTACAGCAATTACAGAATCAATTGGAACCTTTATTTCGAATGCTGTTTCTAAAGTTGGCACGTTTTTGTTCGGAAAGCTCGATGCAACAAAGGTAACGCAGATTGCTGATGCCATACGAAATTTCTTTACTGGGATTTTCGGAAACATTGGCGGTTTTTTCTCTAAAACTTTTGATTTTTCGACTTTGGGCGAAACGATTCGTAGCCTTGGCGAAACGATTTCCGGAGCATTTGATAACTTTGGTAAGTTTATTTCCAGTAAAATTAGTTTTGAGAATATCGGAGAAACTATTAGCAGTTTTCTTAAAATGCTTGGAACAATTGCTAAGGATGCATTGCCTCTCATTAAAGTTGCTACAATTTCCTATACGCTTATTTCGATTGCGCAATGGTCGAGAGCATTACGCTGGGCTGTCGAAAGCGTCAGTGAGTTTGCCGAAGGCTTAAAGATTGGTGCTGTAGCCGGATTAATAGGATCGTTGGCTTCTTTAATTTTGTCCATTGGCGTTGTTATTAAGATATTATCAACCATTCCGAAAAATAAAATGCAGATTGCCATCGATGGACTAATTGGTGCTGGATTGGTGCTTGTTGGAATCATAGGTCTTGTGTCTCTAATTAATTTATTGCCAGGCGGAATTAGCACAAAAGCAATGTGGTCTCTCGTTCCAGTTGCACTTGCAATAGGAATAATTGTTGCTGCTTTAGCAGTTCTTGGCCATATGGATCCAGCATCTTTATTACAGGGATGGCTTGCTTTAAGTACTATTTTAACACAGATAATCACTTTTACTTTATTTAGTGGAAATGTTAAGAAAAAAGGTCTTGGAGACATCTTGAAAATTGCCATTGGAGTGTGGCTTGTTGCAAACGCACTTCAGAGACTTGGCAATATGGATATGAAGCAACTTCTTAAAGGCTGGCTTGGCTTAAAGTTAGTAATGGATCAAATGATTCGTTTTACTAAACGGTCAAAAGGTTTAGGCTGGGATACGAATTTCGATAAATTATTATATGTTGCAGCTGGCGTTTGGCTTCTTGCAAAGTCTATGAAAGGTCTCGGCGACATGGATTTTGCAGAGATTCTAAAAGGCTGGATCGGTCTTAGTCTGATTATGAATCAGATGATTCGATTTACAAAAAAGTCTTCTCGTGTTAATAATGGAAAAGAATTATTTGGCTTGATTGGTGTTGCTCTCACTCTTGCGGTATTAGTTGGGGCCTTCAAACGTCTTGGCGATATGAATTTCACGAGTATTATGAAGGCTGCGATCGCGATGTTTATACTTGTTGGAAGTTTAGTTCGCGTGATGCAGGGAACATTTAGTAAGGGTGTAGGGAACTCATTATTTTCTGAGCGACAGTCGATTAACGGCAAACAACTTTGGGGGCTTATTGCTGTTGCAATTACCGTTGCCGCATTGGCGGAGGTTATGGCCCGAATCGGATCCTTGCCTGTTGAGCAGATCGTAAAAGGGCTTCTTGGCCTCGGCGCGATCATGTTTGCTTTAGGCAAATTCTTGGATAGCATGAAGGGCAGCTTTCAAACGGGTGCAATTAAGAAGATTGTAGCATCGTTGGCTATTATTGGGATTATTGTAGCCGCATCGGCCGCTCTTCACAAATTATCGCGGTTGCCCTCAAAACAGTTGGCTTCGGCTGCTGGAGCATTGTCTGTTGTTTTATTGGCTCTCGGCGGAACTATGGCGCTGATTAGTAAATTTGGTAGTGGTTTTAATCTTGCAGCCGTCGCTTCACTTGCGGTTGGTATTGGTGCTCTTTGGCTTGTTGGCGAAATTCTTGTTCCGTTTGGCGAATCAAACCTTGACTGGGATAAAATCGGAAAAGCCGCTTTAATATGCATTGGGACAATCGTTGGCATTGCTGGTGCGGCAGTTCTTCTTGGCAAGATCCCAACTGGCGGAGCTGTAAAAGGTATTGTTGGTATTGGCGCAATATTCGCTGCTATTGAAATTGTTTTACTTGCATTAATGGCCATTGGTCTTGCTGTTATATCTGTAGCAATATCCATGGCAAATAAGCTCAGTGATTTCACTGCTGCGCTTAATCCGTTTTTAGAATCGATTAAATCCTATGATGATTCGACGGTCGAAAATCTAAGTCGTTTTGCGGACATGATGGGAAAGCTTGCGCTTGCGGAATTATTTACAGCACTTGCGGCTGCTTTAGCTTTAGTTCCTAGTGCAGCGCTATTTGAAGATCTAAAGAGTCTTGGCAAGGCTGTAAAAGAATTTGTTACAGATATTTCAGAATTTACAGGCGATGATATTTCGAAAATTGAAACTTTTTCCGGTGTTATGCAATCCATTGCTGGAATAACTGGATGGGAAGCCATTGGAACTATTTTGGCTGCTATTTCTGATGTTTTTAATGAAACCGCTTCGGACGAATCCGGTGGCGATAAATCACGACTGTTTGAAAATCTGACTGAGTTGATTAAGGGTTTTGCCAGGTTTTCAACGGAGTTGGCAGAAGTAGATTTTGCAGGAGGCATCGAAAAGAAAGTTCAGACATTCGCTTCAATCATGCAAGCTCTTACTGAAGTTGAGCTTTGGAATGTTATAGCGACGATGATGAATTCGCTTGGAAATGCTGTCGGAGCACTTGGGGATAAGTTTGGACCAACGTTTATTGAAAATATGTCGAATCTTGCGACCGGAGTCGCTGATTTTGCGAACGCAATTGATTCTAAAGATTTTCCGAAAAAAGCTGAAAGTAAAATTAAAGATTTCGTTTCGATTATGCAGCTTCTTGCGACGATCACAGCTTGGGACGCTGCCGGAAAAATGATTACGGCATTAGGAAATGCTGTTGGAACTGCATATAGCAATCAGCTCGTTGCATTACCGCAGACTATAGGCGATTTTGTTACAGCTATAGAGAAAGCAAATATTAAGTCTGGTACAGAAGAGAAAATTAGGACATTTTCAAATATTATGCAGTCTCTTGGCATGATTACCGGTTGGGACATGCTTGCAAAAATGTTCACTGCATTAGGAAATGCTGTAAAAACTGCGTGGAGTAATCAACTTATTCAGTTGCCAACCGCTGTCGCAGGATTTGTTGGGTCTCTAGAAGCTGCTTCCATATCTGATGATGCACCGGGCAAGATCAAGTCTTTTGGTAATGTCATGCAGGAAATTACGGCAATTACTGGTTGGTCTACCTTGGCGGATATTATCGCATGGATTTCACCGACTAATGGTGACGGCCAGCATGCTATTGCTGCTCTTGCAGATTTTACAGATGGATTTCCGAGATTCTTAGAGAATATAAGCACGTTAACCGACGATGATTTAAGTCAGTTCGAAAAGTTTGAAGAGAGTGTTAGTAAAATTGTATCAGCAAAGATTTGGAGTACAACTTGGTCCGGCATGAGTGAAGACGAAATGGGAAAAATGACTGCTCTTGGCGAAACGCTTAGTACTTTTGGCGATCAGTTTATTCCGTTTCTTAATAAGTTTTCCGGCGCCAGTGTTGAGAATGTTCAGAAATTTGTTGATTCTTTTGCTGTTCTTAAAAATATTAAAGATTTTAATCTGATAGCCGGATTGATAGATCAGATTCAGATGCTCTTCTTTGATCTATCCGCTACTGGCGTAGACATGGGGCTTACCGCCGAACTAATCTCTTCTATGGCTGAAATTGTATCGTCAGTGAGTGGACTTGGATCTGATATTATGGCTTCAATCGCCAGCGGCGTGACTAGTAGTAGAGATACGGTAAAGGATGCTATTGTGGTGGCTGTTCGTGGAGCCGTTGTTCTTGCTTGCACAGATGGCGAAGTTATAATGACTGCCAATACATTAAGCGTAACAATCGGCGAAGATATTGGGAATGGCATTGCTAACGGTATTGCCGCCTCAACGGCTACATGCGTTAGCGCCGCGGTAGCATTAGCGAGCGCTATTAATTCGGCTTTCGCCAGTTCTTTAGAGATTCGTTCTCCGTCTCGTGTGTTTGCTAGACTTGCCTCTTTCATTCCGGCTGGTGTCGCTCAAGGTATTGAAGAAAATACTGGAACCGCTGTCGATTCTATTACAATCATGTCCAGTGGCATTCTCGCCGCTATGCAACAGGCGATGATGAATGTTGCTACGATCGCTGATGATAGCTTTGAGTATAATCCGATGATTACGCCGGTCGTTGACATGAGTAACGTCACAGACGCTGCCGGTAGCGCTGGTGGAATGTTCGGAACTGTTGGAATGGCTCTGCGGGCTTCTTCTCGAGTCAGCATGGATACTGCTCAAAATACAGCCGCAGCCGTTACTTATGGCGGAGGTGCTGACAGTATCGTTTCTGAGCTTCAGCGCATGGGCTCCAGACTCGATAATCTTGGCGAGGCAATTACAAACATGAAGATCGTGCTCGATTCCGGTGAACTTGTTGGCGCTACATCCAGACAAATGGATGACGCTTTCGGAACTTTGCAAATGCGAAAGGGAAGGGGGAATTAAGATATGGCAACTGACTTTCTTGATCAGAATGGTCGTGCAATCGTAAGTATACTGATTAACGATGACGGCGTTGAACGATCCGTTGAGGTCAGTGGTAATCCTAATCTCCAAGATAAATCTGCTACACCTACGAAAGAAACTCAGGTTATTAAAGCAGATTCCGAATATGATGGCCTGAATAGCGTTTCGGTGGAAGCCATACCGTCTAGATATGTCGATCCTGTCGGGACACTTTTTATTGATAAAAACGGCTATCAGAACGTTCGCGATTATGAAGGCGTTTCCGTCAACTTCGGTTCGCATGATCATTCTTCGAGCACAAGCTCTGAATTAGCGAGACAATATCATTCAATTACAATCGGCGAAAAGAACACCTGGGATGATTGGCATCTTGTGCCTACTTCCAGACCGAAGTTCAATATGCCGAATGTGAAAACAAATTACGTGGATATACCCGGTGGGGACGGTATGCTCGATCTTACAACCGTCCTTGCCGGGCGACCGGTTTATGGAAATCGTCAAGGGAGTTTCGAATTTCTGGTTATGAATGATTATGGTGAGTGGTATGACCGTTACAGTGATATTGCTACCTACTTACATGGTAAGGAATTTAAAGCAATCCTTGACGACGACCCTGAGTATTATTACGAAGGGCGCTTTTCTCTTAATGAATGGAAGAGCGACAAAGACTGGTCGAGAATTACGATTAACTATAATGTAGGGCCGTATAAGAGATCGATTCTCTCTTCCGGCGATAAGTGGCTTTGGGATCCCTTCGTATTCGAAACTTACGAAGACGAAGAAGGCGTCACTCATGAAGAAAGCCGCATCGAATCCACTAAGAATGTTATCGTTCGAGGAACTGATGTTGTTACCTATATCGGAGAGATTTATGAGAGTTCGCCGATCATTACTTGCTCAACGTATCAAAATGAACCTTTTACAATGAGCGTTACAATCAACGAGAAAACCTATCCGCTTTCTCAGGGTACCAATATTCTGGAGAGCATTACTTTCTCGACCGGAGAAAACGTGCTCACGTTTACCGGTACGGGTATTGTATCAATAGAAAATACAGGAGGCAGGCTGTAATGTATCAAATCTATGCAGATGGTAAATTAATTTATCAGCCTGCTAACGAACGGCTTCGGTTAACATCACCGAGGCTGACGGTCGAAATGGGGAAAGCCGGGTCGCTTGAATTCGGCATTCCCCCGACCAATTCTTACTATGGTAATCTTCAGCAGCTAAAAGCGATTCTTACCGTTACGGAAGATGGAGATGAGATCTTTCGCGGAAGAGTCTTATCCAATACGAAAAACTTCAATCTGATCCGTACCATCTACGGTGAAGGTGATCTTTCATATTTAATTGATACTGTTCAAAATCCTGAGAAATTTGATGGATCGTCGACAGAGTTATTTACGAAGATCATCGAAAAGCATAATCAGATGGTTCAGGGCAGTGAAAAAGTCTTTACTGTTGGCGATGTCACCGTTGATGAACGAAAGGTGTACGTAGCCGGTAAGTCTGAAAATATAATTGACAAAGAAACTAATAAATTTGACTATAACCAAATTGTTATCAATGGCGAAGTAGGGAACTGGCAGACGAGCTTTGATTATCTGGAATGCAGCTTGATCGATTACTGTGGCGGATATTTAAGAACTCGGTATGACAAAGATCTCGGCATTACATATATTGACTGGCTGAAGGACCATTATGCTGAGAGCACACAGACAATCTCTTTTGGTAGGAATTTACTTGATCTGACAGAAGAGAATAATGCGGAAGACGCATTTAGTGTTTTAATTCCGCTTGGCGAAGAAAATCTCACGATCAAGTCTGTTAACAATGGAAGTAATGAACTTGTAAATGAGGAAGCACTTGAACGTTACGGTCGCATTGTTAAGACCAATGTGTTTGAAGGTGTTACGAGCGCCAAGACACTTATGGAAAACGGACAAAGATATTTGGCCGAGCATGCGATTCCGCCGATTACCTTTACAGTTACCGCCGTTGATATGCATTTGTTAAATCCGGGCGTGCAACCGATCCGCTTGGGTGATAAAGTACATGTTTTGTCTCCGGGCCATGGCGTTGATGACCCGGATTTAATTTGCACAAAAATTGTATATGATTTAGCGAATCCTGCTAATACTAGCTATACATTTGGTAAGCCGAAGCAGTCTTTGACCGAGCGCTATCGTCAGGACCGTAAGCCCGAAAAAGGCGGTGGCGGTGGCGGCGGTGCAGCTAAACAAGCCGAAGAAGCCTCGACCGAGAATCAGATCGATTTTTATAAAGCTTGGATTAATACTGACAGTGAGCACGGTATTATTGATCTGAATACTTTGTTTACGAGAGTCTGGAACCCAGGCGGCGATCCTGATAATCCGGTTGACCAGAAGATTGTTACCGGAACAAAGATTTTACTTGGAAGCGATGCTGACGGTTCTGCCATTGATCTGGTTTCATCTTTTAAATCCAGGTGCGACAACATTGCAAATCAAGCTGGCGTGAATGTGGTGACAGGTCCGAATGGTCCGGAAGTTCACATTTATGTTCAGGACGATAATACACACGAACTCGCTGAGATCAATCTTGGTGTTCAGTATAATACAAGCGTTGTCGAAGATCAAAATGGCAATACGCATGTTCAATATACTCCGCAGTCGTCGATTGCTATGAATAGCGATTTAATGTCGCTTCATACTACCGTTTTTGATTTATTAACAGAGTCTGGTACTATTAAAGCTAATAAATTATCAATTATGGGTGAGGATGGTAATATTAGTTTTAAGTATTTAACTTTTATGACAAACTCTGGGTATATCGATGTGCCGGGTGTCTATGCAAGTTATTTCTTTCTTAAAGGAAATGGTAATAGAGATATTAAAGATCATCGTCATAAATTGACAGTTGAGACAAACGGCGAGGTTAAACTTGGTGAACTTACATGGGAAGACTCAACTTTTAATATAGCCGATACGAAGTTTTTCAAGGATTCGATATCGGCGGTAAAAATTAAGTCCCTTGAAATGTTTGAAGATGAAACAAATTTTGTCGCATACATAAAACCCTCTAAGCAGTTTTCGGTACCAATTCATGCAATCTTAAATAATGGTACGATCGGGGCAACTAATAAAATTTATGTTGATGCTAAAAAAGCATATGATCATGGCGCTAAAGAAGTTTCCGTTACCTCTTGTTATGTGCCCGGAAATGCTGGAACTGCGTCCCCAGATGGGGAAGGAGGCTATTGGTGTTCAGCAACGGTTCGAATATATCTTTCTAACGGAGAACCTTATCAGACGGCTAATATTTCTTTCCGCGCATAATTAATAAAACAGAAAGGAACATAATTCTTATGGACATCACAGAAATCACTAAGAAAATCATGAGCATTCAGGAAATCGTAAACAATATTGAAATCAAAGGCGTAAAGAACGCGACTGCTGTAGCATATATCTATGAGATCTGCAGCGGGCTTATTTCTGATATTCAATCTATGACTAACAAAGCAGGTGAGGAAAATGGCGGCGAATATACAGGATCTACTTAACCGTATTGCCAATGCTCGTTATGGTGAACAGGTGCGTTCCGCAATCCATGACAGTATTGAACAGTGCTATGCTGACGTATCGAACGGCGTCACGCAGATTGAAGCTGCAGTTACCGACGCGACTGGTAAAGGTAATGAAGCACAGCGTAAGGGGGATGCCGCTGCTCAAATAGCGAGTCAACTTGAAACGTATGCTCAGCAAGCAGAGGACTATGCTCCTAGAGCAGAAGCGATTGTTAAAAAATGGAATGAAGAAACAAACGCTCAAGTTGCAAAAGCAATGTCGGATGCTAATAAGGGTGCACAGGCTGCCCAAGAGCAGGCCGCTAAAGCTAAAGCTATTGTCGATTCCTGGACTGGCGATAATGGGCTTTCGGTTCAGATTAATACTGCTATTAGTAACGCAACGACCGAAGCTGGTAAAGCGACGGATATTGTAACTTCCTGGACCAGATCCGGCGGCTTGTCCAGTCAGATTACAACTGCCATCCAGTCAGCAACGAATGGGGCGTCTGACGCCGAAGCAGCTGCAACTTACATTAACGGTCTTACTGTCAGTAGTGAAGATGCCGGCCCTGAAACAACTGCCGCTGCCTCTATGCGAACTGTTGATGGACATGCTGATATTCACTTTGTTTTAAAGCAAGGTAAACCCGGTATCAACTTTACGATCAAGGGCTCTGCTTATGCAACTCTCGAGGATCTTCAGGCTGCTACCAGTTCACTGAATCCTCAGGAAGGTGATCAGTATAATGTCGGTCCCGGTGCTCCGACTCCTTATGATATTTATCGTTGGACTGGATCTGCTTGGGAGTGGCAGGGACAGATTGGTCTAAGTTTCGAAGATCTTACCAATAATGAAATTGACACACTTTGGAACGAAACTGCGATTTCCAGCACAACTAGTAAATATATTAATCATACCGGTCTGTTATATTTAATTGTTAATAAGATCAAGGCAGCTCTTACCACACTGACGAACAATGTGGCATCTCTTACATCGAATAAAGTTGATAAGAAAACTGGATATGATCTTGTCTCCACGTCGGATTATAACACGCTTAAGAATACGGTAACGAATAAAGTAGATAAGCGAAATGGCGCCGATCTCGTTGAAACCCAAACTATTACAAATCTGCAAAACGATGTTTCGGCATTGAAAGTGACTACATTCACCATCACGCTTCCGGTGTCCTGGTCCAACAAAATGCTGACTGTACTTGATGTTAAGTTTTTAGCAAGCGGGTATGTGTATCAGGTGTCTCCGTCTAGTGAATCATTTGCCGAGTATGCTCAGTGCCAGATTTACGCTGATGACATTACGACTAACGGCAGCATTACGTTCCATTGCGACAGTGTCCCGTTAAATAGTCTTACAGTGAAAGTTGTAAGGATGGTGAGCGCATGAGTCTTGTAATGAATATGGTTGGCGGAGGAACTGGCGGCGGAATCGATCTGACGTTGATTGCATCGACCGAACAGCCCATTTCGCCTGGCGCCAATACTATTTGGATCAATACTGATCAAGCTATTACTGGTTGGTCCGTTAGCCCTGTCGAGCCCTCAAACCCTTCTGAAGGGTGGCTTTGGGTTCGCACCGGATTAAGTTCTGTGGCCGGAATAAATGTTCTGAAAGAAAATGCTTTGATGGTTTATCCAATCGCGACATTCCAGTATATTAATGGCGTTTGGGAACCGAAAGTTGCCATGAGCTATGACGGCACGAATTGGATTGAATGGCGCATTTATCTGTATAATGCCGGTGACGAGTGCACTGATTTAACCGGTGGCTGGGCATCTGGCGGAAGTATGGATACAAGCGTTGGCTTCAATAATAAAAGTAGCTTTTCGTTGAATACAGATCATATTTACATTTCCGTTGCTAAAACATCGGGTGTTATTTTATCTACCGTTAATAAAATAGATCTTACCTCGTATTCAAAACTTGCCATGACGGTCTTATCCGAAACCGGTATTGAAGATGATAGCCATGGTCCTGGATCATGGTTGGCAGTGCGTACGCAGAAAACTGCTTCATGGAATCCAACTAATTCATCAACTGGACAAATGACTAAACTTCCTGCCGGAACTACCTTGTCTCAGACATTTAGTGCAGCTGGAACAGTTGAAATTGATATTTCTTCTCTCAGTGGCGAATACTACGTGGCTCTGGCTATGGCCGGATATGTTGCGAAAACCGCAATTATTACCGAATTCTATTTAGAGCGATAATCTAATCTGGAGTAAAATCAAAATGGGAGGCGATGCACCATGATTCGAGGAACTACTCCCACATTTACTTTTAAAATCCGAGATTATAAGGATACCAATATCGATCTTACCGCCGCTAACAACGTCTATGTGACGCTTGTTCAGGGCGGTAAAATTTTTGAAAAAACCGGGGACGATCTTGAAGTTCAGCCGAAAGAAGTTTCCGTTTTTCTGGAGCAAGAAGAGAGCCTGAAGCTTACGGAAGGCACTAACTGCGAAGTGCAGATTAACTGGACGTATCTGGATGGTGACGGCGTGACTGTACGTCGTGCAGCTACCAAAGTCAAATCGTTCCCCATTACCAAGCAGCTTCTTAAGAGGGTGATCGAGTGAATGCTACGTATCTTGAGCCGATTTTACTCGATCTCGATGTATCGACCGAAGAATACGATCTCGAACTCGATGCCCTTGAGGAGCTTGATGTGGAAATCGATACCGTCATTCAGGTCAAGCAGATCGAAGCTGACGAGTATGATGGTTCTTACACAGTGACTCCGACTTTTGAAAATCAGTATCTGGAAACTACAAATAAACTTTTGCGCGACGACGTGACTGTTTATTCAATTCCGGTAAGCCGTACAGCGAATCCGGCTGGCGGCACAACAGTTTATATTGGAGGATAAAATTATGCCTAATACTTACAATTCTAAAGTCGTCCTTGCCTCCGGCGAGGTACTGATGGACCTTACCAGCGATACTGTTGACGCCGCGCATCTGCTTAAGGATTATACGGCTCACGGTAAGGATGGCGCTCCTATCACAGGCAGCTGCACATTTGATAGCGACACCAGCGATGCGACCGCTGCCGTTGGTGAAATTCTTGCAACTAAGACCGCCTATGCCCGAGGCGCGAAGCTGACCGGTACGATGACCAATAACGGCGCTGTCACCGGCACGATTACGACAAAGGCTCAGGAATACACCATTCCTCAGGGCTATCATGACGGCTCCGGTAAGGTCAGCATTGCTGCAACGGAGCAGGCGAAGATCATTGCCGAGAATATTCGTGAAGGCATCACGATTCTTGGCGTTGAGGGTACCATGAGCGGCAGCGAAGACATGTCTGCTCAGGCGAAGACCGTAACCCCGACGTTTACGGCTCAGGTTATTGCGCCCGATACTGGCTATAACTGCTTGAGCCAGGTAACTGTGAATGCGATTACGGTTACCTATGCTGACAACTCTGCTGGCGGAAAGACCGTCACTATTGGATCTGCCGCGTAAATTCAAAATGGAAGGAGAAAATCGGCATGGCCAATAATAAAGTTCAATTAGCGGACGGAACCGTGCTGATTGACCTTACCGATACGACAGCGACAGCTGACGATGTTGCTGAAGGAAAATACTTTTATAGTTCCGCCGGTGTGAAATTGACCGGAACAGGCAAAAATATTTCGAGTTCTGGCGGGACAATTTATCAAGATCTTGAGGGAAATATCCATTTGTCAGAAGACGATGCTACTGTCATCAAGATTGTTGATACCCTTGATGAAAATGGCGGTGTAATTCGTACAATTACTTCTGAAGTTCAAAGCGATACTATTGAAGTGTATACTTCGTCAACAGGACTGCTTTACACAGCAAAAATGACTATAGATTTGTCTATGGAAAGGACGAACGGATATCAAATAGCTGACGTCTTCGGACGCTATGGCTCTATGCCATATTTGAGAGAACTCACTCTAACCGGAACTGTTCGTAATAATGCTGCGAATCAAACGATTGCTGTAGAGAACCAGTTTTCGTCTGAAAACTATCCGGCTTTAAAAAAACTGCATATTGAGCCGACAACAGTGTTAAATTTAAATGGGGCGGAATACGATTCGAGTGCGACGCAGTACAACAATATCTCTGCCGGGCATTATGCTTTTAATGCAACGAATTTGACGGAATTGACGCTTGGAAAACTCGGAGGACCGTATTGGCGGGGCGGCGGGTATTTCCGCAAAGATTTTCCCGTACCTCCAGGAATCAGCAAAAACAACGTCGGCAGTGAAGATGGTATGACTCTTAAAGTCTATGTCGCGAGTTATCGGTCTCCCGCAGCGGGCTTTATGGAAGCTCTCGCGCCGAATACGACAGTGATTCAGTACGATTATTTGACCGGGGAGGTGTTGACAGGATGACATTAATGGAAACGCTCAATGCCATCAACAGCAGAACCGCAGAGATTAATGCTGCACTGCCTCGTCTCCCCGATGAAATTGCGATCGAAGTCTCCGAATTGTTTCCATACTGGCGATCAAATATGCATTATGAGAAGAGTACCGACGAAGAACTTCTTCGTGTTCGCGATCCTGAAGATGGATATCTTTATCGCTTAATTCCTAAAAGCCACGATTCTCTATCGACATGGCCCCCTCATCTTGTTCCGGCGATCTGGACTCGAGTCGATGAGCCTGGTGAAGAGTGGCCTGAATGGAGACAGCCTACCGGTGCTCAAGACGCTTATGCCGCTAATGCTAAGGTAAGTCACAATGGTCAGCATTGGATTAATACCTTCGGCGACGGTAATGTTTGGGAACCCGGCGTTTA
>AUXO015789999.1_pt1 | contig 19980 bp, 19 predicted proteins | sample 768731 | NCBI WGS metagenome assembly AUXO01 (sample SAMN02715735, study PRJNA202380) | gut metagenome | biome: sheep rumen | host: Ovis aries | place: New Zealand: Palmerston North
AAACGGTCGTTGCCTTGAGGCGACAGGCGAAGCATGATTTCGCCCAATGTTACGATCTTTGCCATTGTTTTTGCTTTGTTTTTATAGATTAAAATACAATATTATAATTACAACCGCAAAATTAGTTATTTTTTTATTAACTCACAAGTTTTTTAAATACAAAAATCTTAAATAGAGAATAATATGAATTATTTTTACAACAAGGCCTCTGAGAATCGCACGAAAGTGAGGAAACGCACATTGGGCGGAAATTTCAGATAAAAAGATTCTTTAAGTGTAGTTTTCTATTGTTTCAGTGAGATGACATTGAGTTCTTATTGAAATCGTGATGAGTTTTCACTTATAACTACATAGTGATATGAAAGGAATCGCAATGAGAAATCAAAGGAATCACAAGGAGAAATCAAAGGAAACACCAGACGAGCACTTTAAGAACACGCAGGAAATCCAATGAGAAGGTGACTGCGGAGACAACTTAATAAAGAAAAAAACGGCTAAAAAAAATGGCACAAACCGACAAAACAAACAACAAAAATGTAAAATCGAACAATACAAGCGATCATTAACTATCAGAATTGTCTCTAAAACATCCAAAATCGGTAACAGAAAAATCCAGAATGCTTTTTAAAAAAGACCATTTTTTATATGAATAATTTTTACATTTTATCATTGACGAAGCACTCATACACAGTTAAATACCCTTAAAAAACAACAAAACTATGCAAATGTGTTTGCTCTGCTAACGTTTACTCGATAACTTTGCAAATGATATAAAAATATAGTTTGCTTTAAAAAGACTATGGCATCGGACAAAATCAGAATAAAGGATATAGCAGAGAGAGCCGGAGTAAGCGTAGGAACTGTAGACCGAGTACTGCATGAACGGCCTAACGTTTCGAAGGAGGCGCGTGAAAAAGTGGAGAAAGTACTGGCCGAAATGGACTATCAACCAAACATGTATGCATCGGCTTTGGCATACAACAAGAACTACCGGTTCTACCTCATCATTCCCAACCACGAGAACGAGGCATACTGGGACGAAGTGGAAGAAGGTGCTACTGGCGCAACAACACAAAGAAGAGACTTTGGCATCAAACTGTACACCCTCTATTACGAACGTTTCAACCCCACAAGTTTCTCGAAGACAGCACGCGAATGTCTCAAGGAGCAGCCAGACGGTGTAATCGTTATTCCGTCGACACTCGACGCAACCAGGCAGTTCACCGACAAATTACATGAGCTACAGATCCCCTTCATACTACTGGACTCCTACATGCCTGACCTGAAGCCCCTTGCCTTCTTCGGACAGGATTCTTTCCAGAGCGGATATTTCGCTGCACGAATGCTGATGCTCATCGCCCTAAAGGAGAAGGAAATCATGCTCATGAAACTGCTGAAGAACGGACAGGTGGGTTCCAAGCAGCAGATGAACCGTGAGACAGGATTTCGACACTACATGATGGATCACTTTCCTGGAACAACCATCATCGACGTAGACTTACCATGGGACAAACCAGAGACTTATGACGAAACACTGGAGATATTCTTTAAGAAACATCCCAACGTTCATCACTGCATCACGTTCAACTCGAAGGCACACATTGTGGGTGAATTCCTGCTGAGAACTAACCGAAGAGACGTGCAGATTATGGGGTACGACATGGTGCCGAAAAACGCTGACTGCGTGCGACAGGGAAGCATCTCGTTTCTTGTAGCACAACATGCCTACATGCAGGGATATGCATGCGTGAAAGCACTGTTCGATGCCATTGTCATGAAGAAAGAAGTGACCCCCGTAAACTATATGCCCATCGAACTGTTGACGAAGGAAAACATCAATTTCTATTGCAGAGAAAATATCGGATAATTAAACATACTTAACGACTAATTTATGGAACAGAGAACTTATCTGAAAATCAATCCGGCCGACTCCGTGGTGGTCTGTCTCGTAGAAAAGAAAAAAGGCGACATCATTGAGGCTGGTGGTGAGCGCGTAGTGCTCACAGAGGATGTGCCGGCAGGACATAAAGTGCTTCTGAGAGACGTGAAGGAAGGCGAAAACATCATCAAGTATGGCTACCCCATAGGGCATGCTCGCCGCAATCTGAAGGCAGGCGACTGGGTAAACGAGAACAACCTGAAGACCAATCTGGCTGGAACACTGGAGTATACCTACAATCCTGTCAACGAACCGTTGAACATCAAGAAGGAGAACCGCACGTTCATGGGGTATAAAAGAAAGAATGGTGACGTTGGTGTTCGCAACGAGGTGTGGATTGTACCGACAGTAGGCTGCGTCAATGGTATTGCTGAACGCATAGCACAGAAACTGCGCGAAGAGACGGGATGCAAAGGCATAGACGATGTCCATGCCTGGCACCACAACTTCGGATGCTCACAGCTGTCGGGCGACCATGAGAACACTCGGAAAGTGCTCCGCGACATCGTGCTTCACCCGAATGCCGGAGGTGTGCTGGTGCTCGCACTCGGCTGCGAGAACAACCAGCCAGACGACTTCATGCAGATGCTGGGCGACTACGACAAAGAACGCATTAAACTGCTGGTGACACAGCGCGTGGAGGGCGACGAGACAGAAGCTGCCATGCAGATGCTGCGCGAACTATACGAGACGGCACGTCACGACGAGCGTGTGGAAGTGCCTGTGTCGAAACTGCGCGTGGGGCTGAAATGTGGTGGCTCTGACGGATTCTCAGGTATCACCGCCAATCCCCTCGTGGGCGAATTCAGCGACTGGCTGGTGGCACAGGGCGGTACGAGCGTTCTGACAGAAGTTCCCGAAATGTTCGGTGCAGAGACAATTCTCATGAACCGCTGCGAAACGGTGGAACTATTCCAGCAGACGGTATCGCTCATCAACAACTTCAAGGAGTATTTCCTTTCACACGGAGAACCCGTCGGCGAGAATCCGTCACCAGGAAACAAGGCTGGAGGCATATCGACACTTGAGGACAAGGCACTTGGGTGTACACAAAAGTGCGGTCGCGCACCTGTGAGCGGTGTGATGGAATACGGTGACAGACTACAGAACACAGGACTGAACCTTCTCTCGGCTCCTGGCAATGACCTTGTAGCAGCTACCGCACTTGCCTCATGCGGATGTCATCTGGTGCTCTTTACCACAGGGCGAGGAACGCCATTCGGAACGTTTGTACCTACGATGAAGATTGCCACCAACCCTACTCTGGCAGCACGGAAGCCTAACTGGATTGACTTCTCTGCAGGACAACTGGTAGAAGGACGAACCATGGAGGAACTTGTTCCTGAGTTCATCGACAAAGTGCTGGCAGTGGCATCGGGCGAGAAGGCTCGCAATGAAGAGAATGGCTATCGAGAGATTTCCATCTTCAAGAACGGTGTAACACTTTAAAGAACAGTATTTTTTCGGGGGTACTAAACGATTTTGTACCCCCGAAAAAAACTATAATTTCACCAATTCGGCATAAATGCGTTGAACGGGCAGTCCCATCACGTTGAAATAGCTACCGTCGAGACCCGTCACACCAATATAGCCAATCCACTCCTGAATGCCATAGGCACCCGCTTTATCAAACGGATGGTAGTGTTCAACATAGAATTGGATTTCTTCGTCTGAAAGCTGTTTGAACGCTACATCGGTGGTAACAGAGAACTGCTGCTGGATGGTAGAAGTGGTAAGACACACACCAGTGACGACTTGATGCTTGCGTCCACTCAGTTTACGCAACATTCTATAGGCATCAGCTTCGTCAGCAGGCTTCCCCATCACCTCGTCACCTACTACCACAATGGTGTCGGCAGTAATGATGAGCTCGTCGGCATGCATCACCTTACGATAGGCAGCTGCTTTCTCAGCCGCAATATACTGTGCTATCAGGTTCACTGGAAGTGTGTCGGGATAGCTCTCTTCAATGTCGGGTAGAACACGAACATCAAAATCAATGCCAAGCCCTGAGAGTAGTTCCTGGCGACGGGGTGAATTGCTGGCGAGAATGATGTGGTATTTTCTTAGATTATCGAGCATAACGGTAAATGTTTTTAGAAGGTGGATTCACTTTCTATTTGCTTCAGCAGACTACCACCCAAAGGCTTTATCGTCCATAACCCACTTGCCTTGAGCGCGAAGCGTCTGCTCAATGACATCGCGACCACAACCGTAACCGCCAGGCAGATGGCTTATATAAAGACTTGCCTCCTGAACCTCGTAGCAGGCATCGGAAGGACATACAGGACACCCGACCCGGCGCATGATCTGAAGGTCGGGAATATCGTCACCCATGTACATGACCTCCGCATCGGTAAGACCATTTTGGGCAAGGAAAGACTCGTAGACCGTAACCTTAACGGCACAACCCATGAAGATGTCCTTTACCCCCAGACGTTCATAGCGCAAGCGGACTGCCTCAGTGGAGCCGCCAGTCATAATGACAATGCGTAGGCCAAGCTTCATGGCAAGCTGAATGGCATAGCCGTCTTTGATATTTACAGTTCGCAACGGTTCGCCCTCGGAAGAGAGGGTGATGGTCTCAGCACTGAGTACTCCGTCAACATCGAAAATAATGGCACGAATGCGATTCAGATTGTAGTTAATCATGATACAGGTGTTTTTTTGTTGGACTGACGAATACTCTGACTCATCAGCTTATAGATTTGTGCTTGAATGGGATGGCCAGCCAAAAGCTGCTGCTGAGAACGGAGTATGCTCTCGTCATTGCGCACGGCTGGTCCAGTCTGTGCCTGCACGGGCAGAAGAGTATGAACCTTTTCTGCTGTCTCGTCGATGAGCGGCAGCATGATGTCGAAAGGAATGCCGTAACGCGACAGTATCTCAGCAGAAAGCTGATAGCAATGATTGGCAAAATTGCAGGCAAAGACGGCTGCGAGATGGAGATAGCGACGACCTTCGGAGGTAAGGCGGAACACACGATTACTAACTGAGCGTGCTAACGACTCAGAAACGCTTAGAGACAGTTCATCGATGCCTTCGACAAAACACGACACCGTACGGAAGTCAACGCATCGCTCCTTAGAAAAGGTCTGCATAGGATAGAGCACACCATAGTGCTGAACACAGGAAGCGAAGACCGATTGATCGACAGATCCTGCTGTATGAAGAAACACGGCATGACTGTCTTCCCCCAGTTGGAGGACAGACGATAGACATGATGCCAGTTCTGGCAAGACGCTGTCGGTGACAGAGAAGATGTAAGCATCAGCTTCAGGACTAATGTCTTTCAGACTGTCGGTTGGCTCTGCCCCTACCCTTTCAGCTAAAAGACGGGCAGCTGACTGTGTACGGCTAAAGACCTGAGTAACACTGTGACCTGCATCTTTTAAGGCTGGTGCAAGATTGGTGGCAAGACGACCTGCTCCGATGAAGACAATCTGCATGGGGAGAAATGCTTAGTATTTATTTATGTGTACGTTTTCCCACTTCAGTTTGTCCTCGTTCTGAGGCTTGCGCTCGTCAGCCTTATGACCGAAAGCAAGGACACAAAGCACAGATAGGTTTTCAGGAATGTCGAGAATTCCACGTATCACGGTATCGGCACTGGTACCGTCGCTCAAACCGCGCCCACGCATCTGCACCCAGCAGGACCCCAGACCAAGGTCTTCAGCCTGATATTGCATGGAGATGGCGGCAATACTGCCGTCCTCTATCCAACAGTCATTGTGGACAGGATCGCCCAGCACGGCGATGCAAAGGGGCGCGCCCTTGATGAACTGGCTGCCCATGTCTTTGGCATCGGAAAGCTTTTCAATGTCAAGCTTGTCATCGACAACAACGAACTGCCATGCACGCTGTCCCTTGGAGGTTGGTGACATCAGCCCTGCACGAAGAATGAGTTTCACGTCGTCAGCGTCTATTTCCTGCTCAGTAAATTTGCGATGCGAGCGGCGCAATTGCGCCAAATCCTTAAATGTTGTCATAGTTATTCTTTGTTTTTTATATTTGGTACGACATTCAGTGCAGCCTCCCTAATATCTACTGTCACGCTTCTGCACAAAGACATGGAGGCACACGCCAGAAAGAAGCAAAAGAAGAGGAACGGCCAACAAGACATTCAGACCTGTAAGAGAGAAGGCAAAGTCGGCCAGTAGCCATAGCACTCCTAAGATGACTAAAATGAGTCCAACGTAACGTTTCATAGGCAGTAAATCAATCATCACGACCTGTGAGGACCGGTGCTTTCAGCAATTTGTCATCTTCACGGAGAATGGTGGAACGCGAGCTACGTGGAACCAGAACACTGGGAACGGACAGTGGAACCCATTTCACGGAAAAGTAACTCACCTGCTCTTCTTCCTCGCCCGACATAGGCAGACGGAACGTCTTCACCATGCAAATGACCTGTCGTACACTGTCGTATTCCTCTCGCGTTTCCTGTAAATACAGGCTCACATGAAGCACATCACTCATACGAATGGTGAGGCTGTCAGGGGTGAGCATCGTCATTTCGCTCAGACCTTCCAAACGATTGGTTACTTCTGCCTTCATCTTCGCTTCACAGAAGTCAATCATGTCGAGACGATTGTTCTTAGTGAGAAGCGGCATGAGCGAGTCGGGCATTGACTTCAACAATTCTCCAACAGAAGTCTGTGCTGAACCTCCATAGGGCAGCAACAGTAGGACGAAAGCATATATTAGTTTCTTCATATCAGTATAAACTATTCAGTTCTTCAATTATGAAAAGTTGACGCTATTGCTGTGCCAATTGCATCATCATCACTGCAGCTAAGCCAGCTGTTTCTGTGCGCAGACGACTCTTTCCCAAGTCTACGGAGACAAAGCCATGTTCCAGTGCCAGCCGCACCTCTTCGATAGAGAAATCTCCTTCAGGGCCTACCATCACTATAACGTTACTGGTATCACTCCACATACCACACTCTGCATGAGCCTTGCGAAGGACATCAAACAGATTGGCACGCGGCACTTCGTCATAACAGTGGGCAATGAAACGCAGCCCTTCACTGTGGGATAGTACGAAATCTTTGAACGTCACAGGCTCATCTATCTCAGGTATCCATGCCTTACGACTCTGCTTGACCGCCGAAACGACAATTTTCTCAATGCGGGGAAGCTTGACAACTCGCCGCTCGGAGAAACGACAATCCAGGAAAGACAGTTTGTCGAGCCCTACCTCGACAGCTTTCTCTACCATCCACTCCGTACGTTCCATCAGTTTCGTAGGAGCAACGGCTAAGTGTAGTCGGCCTTGCCAAGAACGCTCCTGAGGCAAGTGTTCTACAATGCGGTACTTGCAATGATGGGGTGCTGTAAGCGTCACCTCTGCCTTATAGAATGAGCCTTGACCATCCATCAGCACCAACTCGTCGCCTTCCGTTAAGCGCAACACACGCACGGCATGCTGGGCTTCGTCTTCTGGTAGTTCGTCTGTTGAAGCTGCATCGGGAGCGTAGAAGTAGCGTGTTTCTTTCATTCTTCTGGTTTATTACGGCGGTTGATTTCATCGCGAATCACTGATGCCAGCTTGTAGTCCTCGTCATCAATAGCTGACTGAAGGGCAACGTTGAGACGCTGAATATCCATTGTATTGATAGGAATAGCTACACCAGTGGAATTGGCATCGAAGCGAATGCTCTGCTGAAGCATTAGATTCTCCTCAATAAAAAGTGGATAGGTAGAAATGATACTCAGCAAAATGGCATCGCTCATGCGGATGCGGGTGCTATGCTTAAAATCCACATCTGACAGCACCACTTGATACTGACCGTCATGAATGCCATAAATCATCATTTCGTACTGTCCAGGCAGTAGCTGGACGAGTGATTCGGGTAACATCGTCAAACATTTGGAAGGCGACTGGATGCGCAACAGAATCTGGCTCGTCATCTGGTGGTCGCAGACCAAGGATAGCGCACGCTGACGATTCTTGTCAGTCAGCAATATAACAGAAAGGTCATCATTGCCAACGACCTGCTGTATGCTCTCAAACTTCAACTGCGTGCGTTTCATACTATGCTATGATTTACTTTTTCTCGGGATTGAACACCAAAGCGAAGGAGACACCCACTGCGAGGGAAAAACCTGCAAAGAGGAACCAACACGTAGACCAGTCGCCAAGTAGATAGCCATCATTCCAGGTGCAGAAGTGATTGACCACCTCTCCGGCTGCAAGTGTTCCTATCGTCGCACCAATGCCGTTGGTCATCATCATGAACAGGCCTTGTGCCGATGCCTTCACCGACGGTTCGCACTCCTGATCAACAAAAATACCTCCTGAGACATTGAAGAAGTCGAAGGCTACACCATAGACGATGCAGGAAAGGACGAACAGCAGAACACCCGGCATAGTCGGATTACCCAGCCCAAAAAATCCGAACCGGAACACCCATGCAAACATGGACATGAGCATCACTACCTTGATGCCAAAACGTTTTAGGAAGAAAGGTATCATCAGTATGCAAAGTGCTTCGCTGATTTGAGAAACGGATGTTAGCAGAGTGGCATTATTGGCTGCGAACGAGGTTGAGATGGCTGCGTCGGCACTCCCCTTAAAACTCGTGATGAAGGGGCCAGCATAACCATTGGTCACCTGTAAACACATGCCCAGCAAGGCAGAGAAAATGAAGAAGAGTGCCATCTTCTTAGTCTTGAACAGCTTAAAGGCACTCAGGCCGAGACTTTCGGCAAGCGACACGTTCTTTTTCTGCTCCAGACGGCATTCAGGCAGCGTAAAACTGTAAGCAAACAGAACAAGGCTCAAAAAGCCTGAGACAAAAAACTGCATGCAGGTGTACTGGAACTTATGTGCGTTCTCCTGAAGTGAGAAAAAGAAGGCATCATTCTCCCACACTGCACAGTTGACGAACCACATTGTGGCAATAAAGCCCACAGTCCCCAACACTCGAATGGGTGGAAAGTCCTTCACCGTGTCGTAATTGTTCCGCTTCAAAGCAGAGAAGGCAACAGTGTTAGACAGAGCAATGGTTGGCATGAAGAAAGCCACACTGACAGCATAGAGGGTGATGAAGAGTGTCTTGTCTGTAAGCTCTTGACCGAAGCCAGACTGATAGCCTAACCACCAGCATCCGAGCATGGCAGCTCCGGCAAGGAGGTGGCAGAGTCCAAGCAGACGTTGGGGCTGAATATACTTATCTGCAATAATACCCATGATGGTTGGCATGAAAATTGAAACGATGCCTTGTAGTGCATAGAACCAAGCTATACTCTCGCCAAGTCCTGCCGAACCAAGATAGTTTCCCATGCAAGTGAGGTAGGCACCCCAAACGGCGAACTCCATGAAGTTCATGACCGACAAACGTAATTTCAAATTCATAATCTCTATGTTTTTAGTTACTATATTGATTCATTATATATGATATAGATGAAAACGTCTATTCGATTTCTTCACCGTTGTAGTATGCTTTCATTGAACCATCAGTGAGCTGACTTAAGTGAATCGATCCGCTCCACCACTCAGTTTGGGCTTTTTCGCCCTCCAGAGGGTAGTACCTTACCACCCTCCCAGATTGTATCTCCACTACCGACTGACGCATCAGCTGTCCGTCCGGCAAGTGAATCTCGTGACAGGCTATCCGCCTGAGTATTGACTGGTTCTTCATACTTTTTGTGGAATCTAATGAGTTGAATGTTGTCAATGAAAAGCAAGCGGAGTGTTGTAGAATTCTGATTGGATCCTCCAAGGTGGAAATAGCCCTTGATGAGCTTAGGGCTGTCCTTTACGTATGAATCGATACGGAGCTGAGTCAGTCCTGAGTAGGTAAACCGCGTATTACGGACAATCGTAGTATCTGGATAAACTACGGCTACGTAGAGCAACCCGTCTTTCGTTCCCTGTTGGAAGACGAAGTCAGACATGAACTGCATGAGGAAAGTGTCTCCCTGACGGAAGGAAGAGTCACCCTCGATAGTAAAGTTCAGACAGTCATAAGGAGGCATCGGAAGCAGGAAAGCAGACATCTGACCAGGCCAGATGTTGGCAGTGTCGCCATCCGCCTTCAGTGCGGCATACTTACCAAGTTCGCCTTCACTGATACCCATAAGGGTGTATTGCTCGTTCAGCCGATCATAAACACGCTTGTAAATATCATCGAAAACATCGGCATGACCATAGTAGTAAGCCATTGAGGAGTCGAACTGCTCCTGAGTAATGTCGTGTTTCTGCATGACAGCATTCCAGTAGAGCGCACGATTATAACTCTGTTCGTTATAGTTTCCTTGAAGTTGCCCCATTGCACGCGAAAGATGATAGTCAACGAGAATATCAACTATGTCATCTGGCTGAATGTATTCGCTCGGTACTTTCGGCTTACAGGCCATTACCAGCATCAGTACACCTATTAATATAATTGGGAGCTTTCTCAAATTCTTATCAGGAATTAAGGTTAGCTACTTGCAGCTTGCTTCAATGTGATTTCGCTTATCTCCTTGCGGAAGAATAATAGTAGAACTACCACACCTACTGATATGGCAGCATCAGCAAAGTTAAATACAGGGCTGAAGAAAATGAACTCTTCGCCTGCATGAAATGGAAACCAATCAGGGTAGGTCGAAACGATGAGCGGGAAGTAGAACATATCAACCACCTTACCCATCAGAAACGGAGCATAGCCATCGCCCATAGAGACAAACCCTGATACGGTATAGGAAGTTGAAGCGTCGAAGACGAGACCATAGAACATGCAGTCTATGAGATTGCCAACAGCACCTGCAAGAATCATGGACAAACACCCAATATAACTCATTCGAGCGTTACGCTTCACCTGAAGCCACACGTAATAGGTTAACACTCCAATAGCCCCTACACGGAACAGTGAGAGCAGTAGTTTTGACCCAAGCTGCAAGCCATAAGCCATGCCGTTGTTCTCAATGAAGGCAATGTAGAACCAGTCGGTGATGCGGATGCTTTCATGGAGAGTCATGTTTGTCTTCACCCAAATTTTGATGATCTGGTCTACAAGCAGTATGGCGACAACGATAATTGTCGCCACTCTGCCCTTAGTCATAATAGTTCTAAAATTCACTCTATTTCCTTTGTTTTTCTAATTGCTTCGATTCAACGCTGAGAGTTGCATGTGGCACAGCACGCAGTCTCTCCTTCGGAATGAGTTTTCCTGTAATTCGGTCTATACCATAGGTTTTGTTCTCTATTCGCACTAAAGCAGCCTTCAGACCCTGGATGAACTTCTGCTGACGAGCGGCAAACTGAATGAGATCTTCTTTCGACTGTGTGGCACTACCTTCTTCGAGTGCCTTATAGGTGGGCGACGTATCGTCCACGTCGTTAGAGTCTTGATTGGTAAGGACCTTCATCATCTGGTCATAGTCACGCTTGGCTAATGCAAGTTTTTCATTAATAATCTCACGGAACTCTTCAAGCTCCTCATCACTGTAATGTGTTTTTTCAGTCATAAGTCTTAAGATTTAGTTATTTTAATATGCAGATTAAAGTCATCGAATTCTATCTCGCTACCGTCGTTGGATTCGAGTTTAATGTCATCAGCCAGAACCTGAGTCTTCACATAGTCGCCAAAAGCGCGGACGGCACATGCTACCTGGTCGTTCGGCTCAATTATAACAACTATGCGGTCGGTGATTTCGAGTCCACATTCCTTACGCATATTCTGGATTCGATTGATGATTTCGCGTGCCATACCCTCTTGGCGAAGCTCATCGGTGAGCTCCACTTCAAGTGCTACGGTGAGGTTGCCCTCGTTAGAAACAAGCCATCCGGGAATATCCTCGCTGATGATTTCAACATCAGCACTCTCGACTGTGAGTTGTTGGTCTTCGACAGTGATAGTGATACAGCCTTTTGTTTCCAGCTCTGAAATCTCAGGTTGTGTGAGGGAATCCATGACAGCTGCAACACCTTTCATCAGCTTACCGAACTTCTTGCCCATTACGCGGAAGTTACATTTCACCTTCTTCACCAGGATGCTCTCGCCCTCAACGAATTTCAATTCCTTGACGTTCACCTCATGCATAATGAGCTGCTTCACTGCCTCGATGTGTTTCTTTTGGACATCGTTAGCAGGAATCATTATGCTCTGCAGCGGCTGGCGAACTTTAATGTTCACCTTGCGGCGTAGTGCTAGTACCATTGACGTAATCTTCTGAGCCATTTCCATTCGTGCCTCAAGCTCTTTGTCGATGAGTGATTCGTTGCACTTGGGGAACGCGTCCAGATGGACACTTGTTTTCTCACCTCTCAAATCACGGTAGAGCAAATCGGCATAGAAAGGGGCAAAGGGAGCCAGAAGCTTAGAGACGGTGAGCAGACAGATGTAAAGCGTTTCGTATGCCGAACGCTTATCGTCACTCATGTCCTTACCCCAGAAACGCTTACGATTCAGACGAACGTACCAGTTGCTTAAGTCATCATTTACGAAGAGATCAATCAGTCGTCCTGCACGGGTGGGATCGTAAGCATCCATCTCTTTCTGAACATTCAATACGAGTGTATTAAGACAAGAGAGAATCCAACGATCGATTTCAGGTCGCTGGGCAACCACTTGCGAGTCGTTCGCAAAACATTTTTCTGGTTCCCAACCGTCTACATTGGCATAGAGTACAAAGAAACTATAAGTATTATATAAGGTCCCGAAGAACTTACGCCGAATTTCATCGACTCCCTCCGGATCGAACTTCAGGTTGTCCCAGGGTTCAGAATTCGTCATCATGTAGAAACGGACAGCATCTGATCCGAATTTCTCTATCATGTCGAACGGGTTAACCACATTACCCACATGCTTTGACATCTTGTTGCCCTTGGCATCGAGTACAAGTCCAGTGGAGATAACGTTCTTGAAAGCCACTGAGTCAAATATCATCGTAGCTATGGCATGCAAAGTGAAGAACCATCCTCTGGTCTGGTCGACGCCTTCATTAATAAAGTCAGCAGGAAATGCCAAATTCTTGTCTATCAGTTCCTTATTCTCAAATGGATAATGTATCTGTGCATATGGCATTGAACCAGAATCAAACCAAACGTCAATAAGGTCGGTCTCTCGCTTCATGGGCTTTCCACTTTCGCTGACCAGCAATATGTAGTCTACATAAGGACGGTGGACATCTATGCGATTGTAATTTTCTTGAGAATAGTCGCCCGGTATGAACCCTTTTTCCTTCAGCGGATTAGAAAGCATCACTCCTGCCTCAACAGCTTTCTCAATCTCCTGATAGAGTTCTTCCAGTGAGCCGATGCACTTCTCCTCACCGTCTTCACTGCGCCAAATGGGCAGGGGGGTTCCCCAGAAGCGAGAACGAGAGAGATTCCAGTCGTTTAAGTTGTCAAGCCAGTTACCAAAGCGCCCTGAACCTGTAGACTCTGGCTGCCAATTGATGGTCTTGTTCAGTTCACTCATGCGCTCTTTCATTGAAGAGCTTTTAATAAACCAAGAGTCAAGCGGATAGTAAAGCACTGGTTTGTCGGTTCGCCAACAGTGAGGATAGTTGTGTACGTGTTTCTCTATCTTGAATGCTTTTCCTGCTGCTTTCAAGTCCATACAGATAGTGATGTCCAAAGTCTCATCCTTGTCAGTGAGTGTCTCGTCGTAAGCATTTTTAACGTAACGGCCACTGTATTTCTTCCAGGCTTCAACGTTAACATATTTAGCTACGAAGTCTGCATCAAGATCTTCTATTAAAAAATATTTTCCTTGTAGGTCGACTATAGGACGTTCGGCACCCTTCTTGTCAATAAGTACAATGGGGCAAATTCCTGCTTTTTTTGCAACAAAGGCATCATCTGCTCCGAAGTTAGGGGCAATATGCACGATACCGGCACCGTCCTCGGTAGTCACATAATCACCAGGAATAACACGGAAGGCATCGCCCATTGGACGAATCATGGGCAGTAACTGTTCATATTCCATACCAACAAGGTCTTCCCCCTTATAATGATCCACCACACGATAAGGCAAGAACTTGTCTCCTTTCTTATATTCAGGAAGTTCACCACCGTCTGTTATCTCAGCCGCAGGGTCAAAGTAGGCTGCCACACGAGCTTCAGCTAAAATGACAGTAATACTCTCAGCCGTATAGGGATTATAAGTTTCCAAAGAAACGTAGTCAATCTTAGGTCCCACACAGAGCGCGCTGTTGGCAGCTAACGTCCATGGAGTGGTTGTCCAGGCCATAAAATAAAGGGGAGTGGCGGAATTTTTCACCCTAAACAATGCCGTACAGGTAGTGTCCTTTACATCACGGTAGCAGCCTGGCTGATTCAGTTCATGAGAAGAGAGTCCAGTGCCGGCAGCTGGGCTGTAGGGCTGAATGGTATATCCTTTGTAGAGTAGTCCCTTCTGGTAGAACTGTTTGAGAAGCCACCATAGCGTCTCAATGTATTTATTGTCATAGGTGATGTAAGGATGGTCGAGGTCAACGAAGTAGCCCATTCGTTCGGTCAGCTCACGCCACTCAGCCGTAAATTTCATCACGTTCTCACGACACTTTTTGTTGTAGTCTTCAGTCGAAATGTATTTGTCACTTTCCCTGTTATCAATGTCGGCTTTGGTTATGCCTAACTCTTTCTCGACCCCCAATTCTACGGGCAGCCCATGGGTATCCCATCCTGCCTTTCGCTTCACTTGGAAGCCCTGCATTGTCTTATAGCGATTGAAAGTATCCTTAATGGATCGAGCCAACACGTGATGAATGCCTGGATGCCCGTTGGCAGAAGGAGGACCTTCGAAGAAAACGAACTGAGGACATCCCTCGCGCTCATTAATTGAGCGGTGGAAAATATCTTCTTTCATCCACTTCTCTAAAATCTCATTGTTCACCTGTGTCAGGTTCAAGCCGTTATGTTCGGCGAATCTCTTTGCCATTTGTTATCGTTGTTTTTTTTATAATCTCTTTCTGTTTTGAGCCTGCAAAAGTACACATAAAAAATGATTCTGCCAAATAAGATGCCACGAAATTGTCAGATGCTTAGTTCGTCAAGAACCTTGATGAGTTTCTTGTCGAAAGGCTTATCAGTACGAATGCACTCCGAGAACGGCACATAGACAATCTCGTTGTTGCGTATGCCTACCATCACATTGCGCTGTCCTTGCTTGATGGCTTCTATAGCACCGACACCTGTTCGCGAGGCAAGAATGCGGTCGTGTGCAGATGGTGAACCACCACGTTGCAGATGACCAAGAATGGAAACGCGCACATCGAATTCAGGGAATTCTTTCTTCACACGGTCAGCATAATAGAGGGCACCGCATTTAGGACTCTCTGACACAATCACTATACATGATTTCTTCGACTTGCGGATGCCTCGTCCCATAAACTGTGCCAACTGGTCTACGTCTGTCATGTCCTCTGGAATAATGGCAGCTTCAGCTCCACAGGCAATGGCGGAATTCTGTGCCAAGAATCCAGCATCACGTCCCATCACCTCAACGAAAAATATGCGCTCATGAGAATTTGCAGTGTCGCGAATGCGATCCACACACTCCATAATTGTATTCATCGTGCTATCATAGCCAATAGTCGAATCTGTTCCATAAAGATCATTGTCTATTGTGCCTGGCAGTCCGATAACGGGGAAATCGAATTCCATCCCGAAGTTACGGGCACCTGTCAGTGAGCCATTTCCACCAATCACAATCAGAGCATCGATTTCCTCCTTTGTACAGGTATCATAAGCTTTCTGCATGCCTTCCTTGGTCATGAACTCCTTCGAACGTGCCGTCTTCAGTATAGTGCCTCCACGAGTAATAATGCCTGAAACATTCTCGGTAGTGAACTGCATCACTTCGTCCTTTATCAATCCATCGTAGCCACGATAGATACCCTTGATATTAAATCCATTATAAATACCTGCTCGCGTAACAGCACGAATAGCAGCATTCATACCTGGCGCATCGCCACCTGAGGTCAACACACCGATTGTCTTAATTCTTGCCATAGTCAGTGTTAAATTTTAATTATAGTTAGATTTAATTACATTATTGTTTCATTAATAAAAAAATATTCCAAATAAAGCAGTAGCAGTCCTCCGATGAAGCCTGTGAAGATTTTTGGAGTGAGGTTCAGAAAGTACCAGCCCATTCGCATCCGCTCAACCTTCATCAGAGCAATACCGCTTGTAGAACCTACCGGCAACAGACAGCCGCCTATAGCAGTGCAGAAGGAGATGAGCATCCAGTAGATTCCATTCTGGCCAAACTGCCCTTCACCTAAAGGGAAGAACGATATATTCGTCATTGCCACAGTGAATGTATCAACCACCGACGATAGGAGGCCTGAGAGAAAAGCCACGATCCACACATTGCCCCCAAGAACGTGGAAAATCCATGTGGCTATATCCCCTAATAGTCCCGTCTCAGCCATGACCCCCATTCCGAGCATGATGCCCATAACGAATAGCATTTGCTGTATGGCACCGTACTGCAACACCTGTGGCATTCGTGGCCCTGTGTTTTGGTCGGCCTGCATAAGCCGTCGATTGAAAGCTTCATTAACAACCCAAAGCACTGAGAGCACGCAAAGGGCGCCAAGGAAAGGTGATAGTTTGGTGATGTTGTGGAAGGTAGGTATGAACCACAGACCGCCAATGCCAACGAGTAGCATCATGGCGCGTTGCCAGCGGTTCAGCCTTGTATCGTTGCCCCGATAGGGAGCTGGTCCCCACTCTATATCGAGACGATCGGGCAACTGCATGTTGATGAGCATAGTAGGCACTATCCATGCAGTGAGTGCCGGCAAGGCAAGGTAAGCTGAAAAGCGAGTAGCAGTGATGGCACCGTCGCCCCAGAGGATCAGGCTGATAGGGTCGCCTATCACCGTAAAACATCCACCGGCGTTGGCTGCCAGCACGATGGCCGAGCCTATGAGCATGCGCTGCTGATGGTTCTTCACGACACTACGCATAATGACTAACATCACAGCTGCAGTAGTCAGATTGTCAAGGTTAGCTGAGATGATAAACGTCGCCAACGTAATAGTCCAAAGCAAACGCTTGGAATTGCGCGTCCTGATCCACTCTGATATGAAGTCGAAACATCCATTACTGTTCAGTATGTCAACGATGCTCATAGTTGCTACCAGAAACATAACGATGGCCGCAGCTTTCCCCACATACTTTAAGAAGATGTTGTCGTAGATAAAGAACTTCACCTCGTCGCTCGATGGCATTCGCCCGTTGAGAAACTCGGTGTACTCCTGCTCATGCAACTGTAACACGAAATCGGTTCCCCAACACACGTACACAACCCACCCTACCGTACCGATAAAAATGGCAATCGCAGATTTGTTCACTCCTGTGAGGTGTCCGGTGGCAATGAGCAGATAGCCCAATACGAGCAGTAAAACGATTATCAGTATCATAACATTTCTTTATCTCTCTTCAACATAAAAAGTTTCGCCTTAAAGGTTAATCACATCCAACTCGTTGGTGAGCCTTGTATTTGCAAACACATTACAAGCTTCTCGCAACAACACGTTCTCGTCATTATATCGAGAGCTGTAGTGTCCCAAAAGAAGTTGTCCTACACAGGCATCACGAGCAACAAGCGCAGCCTGACGCGCCGTAGAATGAAAGTATTTCTCTGCCATGACGAGGTTATCTTCGCCATAAGTAGCTTCATGATAAAGGGCAGTGACGCCCTTTATTCTTTCTGCCAATTGTGGTTGGTAACGCGTATCACTACAATAGGCGTAAGACCGTGGTGCGTCAGCAGGTTCTACGAGCCGATCATGAGGAATGAGAGTTCCATCAGGAAGCTCATAGTCTTGCCCGTTCTTGATGTTATTTATCTGCGACACAGGTATTCCATAGAGGTCTATCATATCGCGCTTGATGTGGGGCAGTCCAACTTTCTCCCGAAACAGATATCCGCAGCAAGGCAAACGATGATCCATTGGAATGGTCTCAACAGTGAGTGAACGGTCTTCGTAGACTATCGACTGACAGGTGGTGTCCACTGGGTGAAACTCCACTTCGTAGCCGAGATCACGACAGAAAGTGTTCAGCTGGAACTTGAGGATTGGACCGAGTGAAGGCTCTCCATAGAGGTGGACTGCAGCGGTGCGTCCCAACAGTCCAAAGGTGCTGAGCATGCCAATCAGCCCAAAGCAGTGGTCACCGTGTATATGGGAAATAAAAATATGTCCCATCTTAGAGAAAGAGAGTCCAGCTCGGCGCATCTGAAGTTGGGATCCCTCACCACAGTCTACCATGAACAGCTTACCACGGCATTCTACAACCTGCGATGTTGGGAAATGGCGCATCGTTGGCAGCGCGCTGCCACAGCCTAATATATGAATTCTGAATGGCTCCATTTCCTTTTCTATCAATTGTTTTACACTGTCACATCACCATCTGCATGTCTTCCTCTGCTTCATCATCGAGGTTAATGCCAATGTTACCGTAGTCTTCTTCCGGCTTAGGACGTGCATATTCGTAAACATCCTCCTCGTTACTAATGGCGAGCGAGTCGGCTGTGAGATATAAAAACTTATAGCGTTCCACCTCCTCAAAATCGCCTCCTCCGTCGCGCACACTCATCAGCTCTAGTTTTCCGTTCACCAGTCGCCAGGTCTGGTAGATGATGGCCGTCTGGTTGATGCTCTCAGCAATACCTCCATCGCGTATGCTGATGCCCATCTCCGATGAGCCATCCATTGGGTTGGGCATCACCCACTCACCCAGCAACGTGGTGAGATTGACCACCATCGTTGCCTGTGTTCGTCCTCTGTCGGAAAGTACAGCCATGTGGTCGCCTAAGGCATAGCCTCCAAACACCTGCCCAGCATCCTGTGCTGCCACAAGACTGAGAGTTAAGGTGTCACCAGCATCGGTTACCATCTGCAGTGTATGCATGGCAGAGCCTTCTGAGCAGATGCCGTAGATTGTAGAATCGCGCTGAATATTTTCGTACAAATCCTCGTCTTCATAGTCAGACTGAGAAGTTTTCTTATCTTGACATGCAGTTGTCAAGAATAGTGACAGCGGAGTAGCAATTAGTAATATAAGCTTTTTCATCTGGCAATTAGGTTTATCAATTATCTTTCCAATGTCTTTGCCTCGTTCCATAGAGCATCCATCTCTTGAAGCGACATTTCTGTGAGTGGCTTGCCTAAACGCACACTGTGCTCCTCTACATAGGTGAAGCGTCTGATAAACTTGGCGTTTGTTTTTTCCAGTGCGTTATCGGGATTGAGTTTATATAATCGAGCAGCGTTGATTACCGAGAACAGCAGGTCACCCAGCTCGTTTTCTTGGTGGGAACGTAGCGCGGTTTTCTGTTCATCGGTAGCATCGTCTGGCAAGGTCTTGGTTAGCTCTTCCATCAGTTCTCCCAGTTCCTCGCTTACTTTGCCCCACACGTCTTCCTTATTCTCCCAGTCGAACCCCACATTCCTGGCCTTTTCCTGTATACGATAGGCCTTGATTACCGATGGCAGGGCTTTAGGTACTCCTGATAGAACACGCTTATTACCATCTTTTTCTTTCAGTTTGATTTGTTCCCAGTTCTGCAGCACTTGTTCATCGGTTTTAGCACTTGCAAACGAAGACATATTTGAATCGGCAGAGCTGACAGCTGGTACGCCGAGCGGAAGCGGCTGTGGAACGTCCTGCCCCACTTGACTGGGATGGTAGATGTGCGGGTGACGAAATATAAGCTTATCTGCCTGCTGGCGCAACACATCATAAATATCGAAAGCCTGTTGCTCACTGCCTATGCGTGCATAGAACAACAAGTGCATCATTACATCACCCAACTCCTTTACGATGTCGTGGGTATCGTTGTTTGCCAGAGCATCACACAATTCATATGTTTCCTCAATGGTGTTCGGGCGAAGGCTTTCGTTGGTCTGTTTCTTGTCCCAAGGGCATTTTTCCCTAAGCTGATCGAGCACATCGAGCAACCTTCCAAAAGCCTTCATCTGTTCCTCTCGCGTATGCATGACTATTTATTTGATATTATAAATCCCGACAAAGGTAATTCTTTTTTTTGAAATAAGAAAAGAAAAGCGCACTATTCTTTTGCATTTCA
>AUXO012790636.1_pt1 | contig 19976 bp, 14 predicted proteins | sample 768731 | NCBI WGS metagenome assembly AUXO01 (sample SAMN02715735, study PRJNA202380) | gut metagenome | biome: sheep rumen | host: Ovis aries | place: New Zealand: Palmerston North
TGAGTATGAACAGATAGAAAAAGATGAGTTTAGGACTGAACGATTGAACGAAATGGGATTTACAGTCATCAGGTTCTCTAACGAGGAAGTATTAGGAAATACACCCTCAGTTATCAATATAATAAAGAATAAATTGTCAGAAATAAAATGATAGGAAAAACGAATTCCCTCCCCTCGGGGAGGGTTAGGGTAGGGGTTTTAGGCGCCGCCGGCTACACGGGTGGTGAACTGATCCGCCTGCTGCTCAACCACCCGGAGGCAGAGATTGTGTTTGCAAACTCCGAGTCGAATGCGGGCAATCCCGTTGCTGATGTGCATGAAGGACTCTTTGGCGAAACCGACTTGAAGTTCACTTCGGAGCTGCCTTTCGATCAGGTGGATGTCGTGTTCTTCTGCTTCGGACATGGCAAGAGCGAGCAGTTTCTCAAAGAACATGAGGTTCCTGCCCATGTGAAGATTATCGATTTGGCACAGGATTACCGAATCAAAGGCGATCATGACTTTGTTTACGGTCTGCCCGAGATACATAAAAGTGAGACCGCTAAGGCCATGCATCTGGCCAATCCCGGATGTTTTGCCACCTGCATACAGTTGGGACTGTTGCCGGCTGCCAAGATGGGACTCATCAACGACGATGTGGCTGTGAACGGTATCACGGGAAGTACAGGAGCCGGACAGAAGCCAGGTGCCACCACTCACTTCTCATGGCGCAACAACAATATGAGCACCTATAAGCTGTTCACCCATCAGCACTTGCACGAAATCTGCCAAAGCCTCAATGAAGTGAAGCCCGCAGATGCACCGCATATTACTTCCCCAGTAGAACCCTCCCCCTCGGGGGAGCCGGTGGGGGGTTGTTCCATCGACTTCATCCCTTATCGTGGTGATTTCGCCCGTGGTATCTTCGTGACCGAGGTAGTCAAGACCGACAAACCGCTTGAGGACATCGTTGCATTCTATAAAGATTTCTACAAGGATGCCGCCTTCACCCACTACAGCGACAAGGCCGTCGACCTGAAGCAGGTGGTGAACACCAACAAATGCCTAGTACATTGCGACAAGTTCGGTAACAAACTCGTCATTACCTCCATCATCGACAACCTGCTGAAGGGAGCCGTGGGGCAGGCTGTCCAGAACATGAACATTATGTTTGGGCTCCCCGAAGACGCCGGTCTCCGTTTGAAGGCATCCGCCTTCTAAGATCGACATAACAATGCCTTCACGCCTTCATATATGCGTGAAGTCATTGGTTTTCAATAGAATACGAATGAAGGCGCGCTTTCATGCCGCCTTCATTCTGTTTTTTTGCTTTGCTCCGTCCTTTCCCATAAAATCCATTATCTTTCGATGCGGAATATATAATCTTTCGGAGTCGGATTCATTATCTTTCAGCATGCAATCTATGATGAATTGCTCTCCGATTCATCATCATTTCCAGACCGAAAGATAATCTTTTTCCGCGAAAGCCTCGGAATACCCGATGAAGGCCTATGAAGGCGCGCCTTCATCCGTAAAATCTTCAAAGCCAATGAGTTCAGTAATTAATGAAGGCGTGAAGGCAGTTTCAGCCATCTTTCTTGGGCGACTTTCAGACGTTGGGCTTCCCTACTATCAATGACCTCATTAAGACAATGTGAGTTCGACACATTGAACTCACGTTTATAATAAATGAGACTTCCGAAAGATGAATAATTATAATAATAAAAAACTGTTCAAATATTTGGAGGTTTTGTATATTTTACCTAATTTTGTAAATGTAAACAAACATCGTGTAATGACAAGAAACCGCTATTGCTTAGTTTTATTGTTCCTTTTCATTAATGTGTGTGCATTGACAGCCCATGCTGAGAAAAAGGTAAAAGGTGTAGACGAAGGACAATATTTTGCACCTGTACAAATCACAGGTATGGTTACAGATGCTCAAGGTAACACTCTTATAGGAGTTACTATTCATCTGAAAGGAAGTGAGGTACGCACAGTGAGTGATATTGACGGAAAGTTCTCGCTTAACGCAAACACGAATTTTCCCGTTACCCTTGTTTTCTCGTATCTTGGTATGAAAACGAAGGAAGTAAAGGTAACAAAAAGTCAGCCGCTTACCGTACAGATGGATGAAGACGTCACGGTGATTAAGGACGTTGAGATTATCGGTGCCTACGGCACGGTGCAGAAGCGCAGCGACTTGGTGGGGTCAGCCTATCAGGTGGGAGCCAAACAGTTGGAGAATATGCCCAAGGGGCGGTTAGATACCATGCTCGACGGTCTTATCCCCGGTGTGAAGATTGACATCAACAGTGATTCTCCTGACAATTCACGTCCTCGTTTCAATGTTAGAGTAAGAGGTGATGGCTCCTTGTCAGCCAGCAGCGAGCCGCTATGGGTTATCGACGGGGTTCCGATGTTTACCGGAGGGCATACAAACCAAATGCCCGGTCAGAATTATACCATCAGCCCGTTGTCATTCTTGAATCCCGATGATATAGAAAGCATCACCGTACTGAAAGATGCCACGGCAACATCCATCTATGGCGCAGACGGCGGTAACGGAGTGGTATTGGTTACCACGAAGAAAGGCCGTGAGGGAAAGGTCAATGTCAACGTGAATGTGGAGTATGGTATTGCCAACATTGACAGATCCACGGCACCAAAAGTGCTTAATGCTGCACAATTTATGGAACTTGCCAAGGAAGCTTATCAGAATGCCGGTTTGGACATGAATGTTTTCCCATATCAGGACAATGAACTCAACCTGTATTCTACGACAGATACCGACTGGAGCAAGGTTTTCTATGATACCGGCCATACCTTCCAGGGAAGTGTAGCCGTGAACGGTGGTTCTGGCAAGGCTGAGTATTATCTTTCCGGTTCATATTATCAAAACCAGTCAACTATCATCGGTAACGAGCAGCAGCGTTTTTCTTTAAGGTCGAATCTTGGTTTCCAAATGAATAAGAGAATCAAATTGAACACCATCCTCTCTGCATCCTATAATCTCAACGACCTTTTCAATATGGGACGTGACTACTATGAGAACCTGCCAATCTATTCACCCTATTATCCCGACGGGACATTGCGGCTATATAACCGTTATGTAAGCGGTGTGGACAGTGAAGGAAACCCGGTGTTCAAGGATCAGAAATTTTTCAATTCCGTAGCAGAACGCGAACAAAATGAGAATAAGCAGAAGGCATTGTATGTAAATGCAAACTTCTCGTTGAAATATGACATCATGAAAGGATTGTCGTATACCGGGCAATTCGGCATCGATTTCCAAAGCAACCTGGAACAAATGTATTCTTCCCAGAAGAACTGGAGCGGAACTTCTGTTATTGGGCAGGAAGGCTATTCATCCCGCCAGACGGCAAATATCACCAACTGGAACACTATTCACCGGTTGAACTTCAATCGCACCTTCGGGCTTCATTCCATAGGGGCATTGGTAGGTTTTGAAGCCAGTTCGCGGGATTATACCATTGTGGGAGCCACAGGCTCCGGCTTCATCAACGACTATATTCAAGATGTCAGTTACGCTGACAGCCGTTACGGAAGCAATAGCAGCAGTCTTTCACGCAAAGAATCGTTCTTGGGACAATTAACTTACTCATTTGACCACCGTTATTATCTCACCGCGAATGCCCGTCGTGATGGAAACTCACAATTCGGAAGTGATGTGCGTTGGGCAGATTTTGCCTCAGTGGGCTTGTCTTGGAATGTTCATAATGAGAAATTCTTCAAGATTCCATGGATCACGGTGTTCAAACTCAAAGGCAGTTATGGAGCAAATGGAAACTCACGTCTTGGTTCTCAGGAGGCATTAGGACTCTATGCCTACGGAAGCAGTTATGCATATAATGGTGAGAACGGCGGTGTTCAGAGCGGTACGCCTAACCATACCTTGAGTTGGGAAACCACCTATAAGACGAATCTTGGTATCCGTTTAGAGCTGTTTGGGCGTCTTGACATTGATTTTGACTGGTATAACCATCATACAAAGAACCTGCTGAGCAACTTGGATGTTTCAAGGACCACTGGTGACACAAAAGTCTATCGTAATGTAGGAGAGTTACGCAACCGCGGTTTTGACCTTACCATCACTTCAAAAAACATTATCAGTGACAAGCCGGATGGTTTCCGATGGGAAACAGAACTGAATCTTTCACATAATACCAATATTCTGTTGAAACTCTATAACGGAATACAGAAAAACTTCGGCACCTATTCTTATATTGAGGGCTACGATGTCAGTACGTATTTCCTTGTTCGCTGGGCGGGCGTGGATCCTTATGACGGCAAGCCGATGTGGTATGACAAGAATGGTAATGTGACAAAGACGTATAGCGCTGATGAAAGAGTTGCAGGAAAAAACAGCCATCCTGATGTGACAGGTGGCGTTACCAATACCCTTTCATACAAGGGGTTCACATTACGTTTCCTACTGAATTATCAGTTTGGAGGTTATGGGTTTAGCAGTTTCGGGCGCGCCATGTTTTCCGACGGTCTTTATTCTTCCTCCCAAAACCAAGCCGTCGATCAGATGGACCGTTGGCAGCAACAAGGTGATATAGCATCGAATCCGAAACCGATATGGGGTGTCAGCACCCAATCCATCATGAACAGTACCCGATTCCTGTATAGCAAGACATTGATTCGCTTGCAGAATGTGGTGCTCTCCTACAAGATGCCCAATAGATGGATTCACCCGATCGGTGTGAACAGTTGTGTGGTGTCACTCATTGGCAACAACCTGCTGGCCTATTCACCCCATTCCGGACCTGACCATAATTCCTATAAGACGAGCATGAGCGGTTACCCCGCTGAGCGTACTATCTCACTTTCCGTAAATGTAGGTTTCTAATGATGTATTTATCATAGTTGATCATGAAGATGAAAATAGTTAAGAATATACATTTCCTTTTGTCGTGTTCTGTCGCTCTGGTGCTTACAGGATGTAGTGACTTCTTGGAAGTTGACGTGAAGGGTAAGGCTACGATACCCTCCTTTCTCTCCGACCCTCAAGGCTTACATGCCGCCATGGTCGGGACATATAACAAGATGTACCTCTACGTTGACAATGAGTTCACTAAATATGGTGACGTGGCAGGTAATATGGTGACGTTCCCATCTGCTGCCTCCAGCGGAGATATGATAGCCCAGTATAATTTCACATCTGATGAAAGCCAGATAACGGGAGCCGTTGGCTACATATGGCGCAAAATCTATGTGGCTCAGGCAAATGCCAATAATATCATAGGATATGCCCCGACTGTTATCAAGGACTATCCCACTTACGAGAAGGAATGTAACAATATCATGGGGCAGGCGTTGCTGATACGTGCCATGTGCCATTTTGACCAGTGCCGGGCATACGCCCAGCCATACAACTATACGCCCGATGCGTCTCATTTAGGAGTACCGATATTGTTACGTGCGCCTGGTGCTAACGATACTCCGTCACGCTCTTCTGTGAGTGAGGTGTATAAGCAGGTGCTCGCAGACTTGGAACAAGCATCAACCTTACTTACAGACCATGTTGCGGATGATTACCACTATGCATCTTTGCAGGCTGTCAACTGTATGTTCTCACGTGTTTACCTGTATATGGAAGACTGGGAGAATGCTTTGAAATATGCCAAGCAGGCTATCGGCAGCCAGCAGTTGGCTCAGGGTGATGCCTATCTGAAAATGTTTGATGATCTGTCCACACAGGGCGAGGCTATCTTCCGGCTTTCGGGCGTTGAGATGTCTGGCTATCTGAAGTCTTTTTATGAAAACACTTGTGAGCCTGCCGACACGCTATTGTCGCTCTACGACAAAGACGACATTCGGTTGAAACTGTTACGAAACAGCGCAGGTTCCAAGCGTTGTATGAAATATTCTGCATCAAAGGTTCCTGGAGAAGAACCCAAGCGCGATGACCCTTTCATCTTCCGCTTGTCTGAAGAATATCTGAATGCCGCTGAAGCCGCATGGAATCTAAAGAACTATAACGAAGCCCGCAACTATATTAAGGCGATCATAGAACGTGCTGTTGGAACAACAAAGGCAAATAACGTATTGGGTGCCTATTCCGACACTTCACTCATTGATTTGATAAGACTTGAGCGCGTGAAGGAACTCTGTTTCGAGGGACATAACTTTTTTGACATTACCCGTTGGAAGCAAAACCTGGTACGTGAAAGATCAACTACGTCCACTACTAAGTCCATCGCCTATCCAAGTGACTATTTTGTATTGCCTATTCCACAGGATGAATTGTATGCCAATACAAGCATGCAACCAAATCCAACTGTAAACAGCGGTAATTATAACGCGAACGAAATAAATGAATAAAAGATGAAAAGATTATTATACATCATATTCTTGATTGGTGCGTTGTGCAGTTGCGACCAGGAGGAGAGTGTTTACTTTGATGAACCTTTCGTACGTATATGCACAAGTACGGGAGAGGCACGTACGGTCGTTTTGTCAAACGTGAGGAACACAAATGCTTATTCTGTTTATGTCAGTTCCCGACCTATCACCGACAGCCTGGAGGTGTCCTACGAGATTATTGTGGGTGACGGATTGCAGGAGGATGTAGATTACAAGATTGTGACGACAGCCAATCCGCTGGTTTTCTTGCCGGGCATCAACGATATGCCTATACGTATCCGATGGCTGCAACATACTGTAAATCCTGAAAAAGATAATACGATAACCATCCGACTGACAAGCAACAGTAAGGGTTACAATCTGGGATTTCCCGGCCCTGACCATGTGCAGAGTCAAGTCGTTATTGAAAAAAGGAACAATTGAGTTTAACAAGTTATATTTATTAATCTTCTAAAATAGTGTATTATGAGGAAATTATTACTTAAAAAGTTTGTAATGGTATTCGTGGCCTTGTTCGCGTTTACCGCTTCGGCAGTTGCCGAAGATGCCAGACTATTGTCGTTTGGTTTCTATATGGAAGACAATGCCGGTCTTACCAGTGACTATGTGGCAGAGATTCCCGCTTTCGTAGCCGGTACGACCAGCTACGAGATTAGCATCGCCATTCCTGCCAATGTGGACAAATCGCAACTCGTGGCCCGTTTCACAGTAAATAATGGCAATACAGTATCTGTGGACGGAACAGCACAGACCAGTCAGGTGACGAAGAACGATTTTGAGGATCCTGTGGATTACACGGTTAGCAACAGTAACAAATCACAGAACATCCGTTACACCATTAATGTGGTGGAACTGTCTACAAAAGGGTGGACTGAAGTTGCAACATTGGATGCAACAGCACTGTCAGGCGATGAGGCATTTACAGGAGTGTATTCTGGTGCAGTGCTTGTGGTGAATCCCAAGGACAATGTTCCATACGTAGCTTACGGTGCCCGTGGCGTTGATAACAAACTGAGTGTTGCCAAGTTTGAGGACGGTGCCTGGAAACAGGTAGGATCAGCACTCTTCTCTCCGGTAATCAATGGCTCACATTATGATTTCGACATTGCAAATGATGGTACGCCTTACGTGGCTTTTGGAGATAAAGAGGCTGCATCGACTAAAGAGGATGGAAAGACAGATACAGATTACTCGCTTTCTGTGATGAAGTTCGACGGTAGTGTCTGGAGCAACGTGGGTAATCAGGGATTCTTCAAGTCACAAGCCACCTATGTGGGCTTGGCCGCCATAGAGAGCGGACTGGCTGCATGTATGGTCAATAATCATGCATCAAGTGCTATCCCCCGCCGTACAATGGGTGTTGCCACATGGGACGGCTCTGCATGGACAACGGGTGAATCCTCTTTATTACCAGCTGGACAGCAAATGTATACTTGCAAGATGGGTGATAATGGAAAGATTGCTACCTTGATTTCCATTAACCGTGGAAAGGTTAGTGATATCAATTATGGTCATAACATTCTTAAGTATGAGAACGGCAACTGGGAATCGTTATTAAATAATTTCGTAGAACCTAATGCCGCTCAGACAAGTATTGCCGTTGGTACCTTTGGAACTAAGGTCGCTTCCGATGGCACTATCTATGCTTGGACGGGTGACAATGCATCTGGAATATATCAAGTTCGCTTGAAGAAATACAATACAGAATCTAAAGTATGGGAAACCGTAGGCGGAAACACGCTGCCACTTGGTATAGAGGGTGATTTTGACAGTCATACCATCGTGGATGTGGCTATTGATCCCGAAGGCATGTTGTTTGTTGCTTTTAATAATTATAAAGACCAGCAGAAACTCTATGTGATGTATCTCGATCCGAACACCAATCAGTGGACGACACCACAACAACTGGCAGAAGACGCCGATGATATTAACATCGATTTCGCTGCTGATGGCACAGGCTATATCACATTCACAGCGAGTAACAAGGTTCACATGTTCAAGTATGATTATGTTGACGCAACCGGTATCAAAACCGTTGTGAACCATGGTGTCGCTGGTGAGACCTACTACAATCTTTCCGGTGTACGGGTAGCCACACCAACCACGGGCGTATTTATCAAACGCACCGTTGACACCAACGGAAAGGTTACCACTCAGAAGATTTTGAAGAAATAAAATCCTTTAACCCCCATAGTCTTCAGCGAAGGTTCAGCCGTGGCTACTTCCTGAAGACTATGTCTTTTTTGCACCGTAAGAAATAAATGGAGAAATCACTGATAAGAAGAACAGTATGGATAGCGGTAATAGCTTGGACTGCATTGTCTTTGTCAGCCCAACCCTTACCCTATGACCCTCTACTCCGAAAGGGAACCTTAGCCAATGGTCTTACTTATTATATTTATCCCAATCAAAATCCTAAGGGTGAGGCCGTCTACCGACTTTTCGTTAAATCAGGTTCTGTTCAGGAGCGTGATGACCAACAGGGATTGGCTCATTTCTTGGAACACTTGGCTTTCAACGGTACCCGTCATTTCCCAGGCGACGGTATCGTTAAATTCTTAGAATCTCGCGGTGCAAAGTTCGGTAAGGACCTGAATGCCCACACCTCATTTACCGAAACAGTATATAAACTTCAACTACCCAGTAGTGATCCCCTATTGGTGGATTCTACCATGACTATCCTTGCAGATTGGGCAGACGGACTGCTGATAGAACCTGAAGAGGTGGAGAAAGAACGTGGTGTTATTCTCTCTGAATGGTTATCGCGTGGCGGTACGAAGACAAGCAACAGCATGAAACTTGTCATGGAATTGCTCAACGGCTCACGCTACGCCAGTCGCATTACCATCGGTGATACCGCCATCATCCGTCATGCATCTCCCCAAACTATCCGTGATTACTACGAATATTGGTATCACCCGTCATTGATGGCTGTGGCCGTGGTAGGTGACATAGATGCCGATCGTATCGAGAAACTCATCCGCAAGAAGTTCTCTCATTTAAATGCTTCTAAAAAAGGACCCGAACTGAAAACTTGGACTATACCTGAATATCAGGATGAAAAGGTTACTATTTCGACAGAGAAAGGAGTAACAAACACCAAGTTAGACATTCTCATGTTGCTCCCTCAGCCACCAGCCGTGCAGACTGCAGAAGACTATCAGCAATACCTTGTGCGCAGTCTGATCAACAAACTTTTCAAACAACGATTCAATGCACTTTCCTTCGATAATCCGGCATACAGCGAGGCTTCTGTGCAATATTCACGATTCTTGGGCGCAACGGGGGCTACCGATGCTTCGGTAGAACTACAGGAAGGCAAAATCAAGGAAGGCATTATCGATTTTATCCGTCACCAACAACAGATCTATCAGTATGGATTTACGAAAGTTGAGATAGCCAGAGTAAAGAAATCGATGTTATCTGCTATGCGCAACAGTGTGAAATCCAGACAAAACCGTAGTTCTGTCAGTTTGATGGACGAGATTTACGCTGACTATTATGAAGGCAATCGTCTCATTTCACGCGAAGAGGAACTGCGCCTGATGGAGTTTTACTTGCCACAGGCAGACTCTGTCGGGTTGCTACGCCAGATTCAACAGGTTTTTGAGACCCGCCCGATGCATTATTTGCTGAGAGGTGGAGAGGAAGTCAATCGGGAGATAACGACGGATCAACTGCGCACCTTGTTGAACGAAGTTCGGTCACGGCCTGTATCCCGCTATTATAAAAATGTGGACATCCCTGATGAGTTATGTTCAATACCCTATGCTGACCATATCGTCAGTGAAAAAGGTATTCCGGATATTGATGCCGTTAACATCCAGCTTGACAATGGCGTGAGGGTAATCTTCCGCCATCAGGAAAATGAAAAAGAACGAATTGTTCTTTCTGGTTTCCGCAAAGGCGGACAGTATGGAGTAGATAGTTTACAATACTATACTTCTCTGGTAGGCCCCAGCGTTATCTCGTTGTCAGGAGCCGGTAACTATAATCGTGATGAACTGAATTATTATCTTACGGGGAATACAGCTTCCGTCCGCATGTTGGTTGATAAGCTCCGCACAGGTGTTGCAGCATCCGCGCGCATGCAGGATGTGGAGACGATGTTCCAAATGCTCTGGCTCAAATGGACACAACCACGCCTTGATACCTCCGTATGCCGCCTGACCATTGAAAAACTTGTGGAGAACTACCGGCAGAAGAAAGAAACACCGAATGAACGTTTTAGCCGTCGTCTGGGCTGGCTTATGAATGGACGCAACTACACCAATGAAGTACTGACAGATTCTTTGGTTCTCCATACGGTGAATCCTGACGACATGATACCTCTTTATCACCGCTTCTTTGGAAATGCTGCGGGTTATACCTTTATTATCATTAGTGATAGTCGACTTGAAGACATTCGTCCTCTCATCAGTACTTATCTTGGAGGATTGCCTAACGGTCAGGCAGATACAACTTGGGTTGTGAGCACGCGACATATTCCGCAACATCCCGTGGAATTGATATGCCATGAAGCGCAAGACCAGAAAGCCAATGTCATGCTCGTTTACCAACAAGACCGATTAGGAAATGAAGATCCTGGTATGCTTGAGATCAAGGCAGAGATGCTGAAAGCAGTTTTGCGTTCTATCTTGCTCAAGCGTCTGCGAGAAGAAATGGGAAAAGTCTATAGTGTCAGTGTTTCTTCGGCATCAGGACCTTATCCGTCATTTCTCTCACGCACCAGTATCGCATTTGTATGTCAGCCGTCTGATGTGGACATGCTCATCGATACTGTTCAATCAGAGCTGCAACGGTTTTATGCGCATCCTGAGCAGTTCGCTGACTATTTGGAAGACGTAAAGAAAAACCTCATCAAGGAGAATGCCTTGCAGAAACAGAAATCCAGTTATTGGACTTCCTGGATTCGCAATGCTGTCTATCATAACCGGGAAAACTGGGATTTCTTGAATCATTACGACGAGAGCGTGAATTCTCAAACTGTCAACGATATTGCCCGCTTTGCACGGTGGGCCATTTCCGATGCAAATGAAATAAAAGCCGTTCTACTACCATGAAGAAAAATTGCTTTATCCTATCATTGTTATTTGCAGTGGTTTTTCAAACCTATGCAGCAAATGTAACAGGTGTTGTCTTCCTTGACAGCAATAGGAACGGAAAACTCGACCATGGCGAGAAAGGATTGCGGGGAATGCTCGTTTCCAACGGTGATACCATCGTTGTAACGGATAAGCATGGGCGTTATCAGTTGCCAGTCATAACAGGAAGTTCGGTAATGCCGATTCTTCCATCTGATTATACACTTTCTGGAAGCAAAGTGGTAAATTCCAATTTCTATTATATGGGAGAAGGGCAGGCTGAAGACAAAGCCATAGATTTTCCCATGCAACGGAAAAAAACAAGCAATAGATTCATGCTCAATGCCGTTGGCGACGTACAGGTAGGAAACTATCAAGAACTCGACTATGCTACCCGCACATTATGGCCAGAACTGCTTAAGTCTTCAGACATTTCAATCAATCTCTTTTTGGGGGATTTGGTGAACAACAACCTTTCCATTTACCAAGACTTACACACATTAATGGAGCACCTTCCGGCTCCATCATGGACGGTTCTTGGCAATCATGACCGTGATGTAGACAGTGTGAGGTGGCGCCAGTATCGTACTTACGGTGAAGTGTTCGGTTCTGATATGTACGCCTTCAACGAGGGAAGGGTGCATTTTATTATTTTAAATAATGTATATGGAAAGGGACCACGGGCATACGAAGGTTTTCTCTCGGAGCGCCAATTGAATTTTGTGCGTCAAGACTTGAAGTATGTTCCACAAGACCATCTGATTGTTCTTAGCATGCATATTCCATTTGCTTTCACCAAGAACAGGCAGGATTTGCTTAATCTGCTGAAAGGCAGAGGACATGTACTGGCTATTACGGGGCATCTTCATCAAGTAGGACGTTTCTTCCAACAGGGGGACGGCGTCACTGTCCATGAATTAGGAGCCGGTGCTTCTTGTGGCTTTTGGTGGGTTGGTGAAAAAGATGGCGACGGTATTCCTGCAGCTCTTCAACAGGAAGGAACACCAAGAAATTATTTTGTTGTAGAGTTTAATAACACCTCTTATCAGTTACGATGCAAGGCCATTGGTAAAGATGCGGATAGGCAAATGACCATTCATGTCACAGGCATTGATACCCTTGACACACATCTTCGCGATATGAGAGACATCCCGTCAGCCACACTTATGCTGACAATTTATGGAGCCTGTGACAGCACTCAAGTTCGATGCAGAATAGACAAAGGAGAATGGATGCTTTGCGAGAAGAACAATCTGGTGGATCCCAATGTGGCGAGAGCACGTGAACAAAACTTACAAAAAATATTTCCAACACCCTTCAACAGAATAAACCCTTTACGGAAAAGAGAGTCTCATCAGCTATGGACGTTGAATATTCCTGAGCGTTATCAGCGCGGAGCGCACGTCGTTGAAGTTGAGGCCTATGACCCTTATGGCTTTAATGCTAAAGGAACTCGAAGTTTCTGCTTCCTACCAAAAGACAAGTAGTACATTGTTCATAGTACATAGTTAATACTAAGCACGCAAAAAAAGAGCTTCACGTGGAAGCTCTTTTGAATGTAATTGTTTATTGTGAATGTCGTAATATATTCTCTTATTCCTATTTCTTAAAGAAGGAGGCAATCCAGAGGATGATGACTGCACCGATGATGGCTGTGGCCAGTTGACCCAGAATGCCGCCCCAAGAAATTCCTAACAGTGAGAAGAGCCAGCCGCCGAGGGCACCGCCCAAGAGACCAAGCACGATATTCATGATGAGGCCGAAACCGCCGCCCTTCATCAACTTGCCGGCACAGAAGCCAGCCAGACAACCCAGAAGTAATGAAAAGATAATACCCATAGTTTTAATAATTTATTTGTTAGACGGTGCAAATATATAAATAATGCGCTTAACCACAAAATTTTTTACTTGAAAAATGATGACAGGATTTAGTCCAAGTCGAGGAAATTACCATAGCCATCATCCTCATCCCACAAATCACCAGAGGATGGAAGTTTGTCGTTTTCGTTTACCTCGTTTTCTTGTTCAACTCCTGTAGGAGGATCGCCGTCTTGAGACCATCCTCTTGTGGCATCCAACAGCTGTAGCGGCTGGATGCCCATGACATCTATGGCGGGTTGCAAATATAGTTTCTTTTTCATGTCGCGCCTCCTTTTACTTTACTAACAGTTTCTTGCCTCCTACGATGTACAGGCCCTTAGGCAGGCCTTCTACCGACGTGCCAACCTTGCGCCCAGACAAATCGTAGACAGCATTGATAGATTTAGGATTCACGGGAACAACAGCTTCTCGGTCGATGGCGGTTGGAACATCGCTTTCGATGACACCGTTGATGGCGATTTTTGCTCCCGCAGCAGCGCTTTCTGAATCGGGGAAGATGCTATGGGTGAGCGTAATCCATCCACGGAAGCCCTTGATGCGGGTGTCGCGGCTCAGTTCATACATCTTGCCACCACTCATCGCATACGAACCCTTCGGGGCATAGCTGTTGTCGGGGGAATTTACCTTTGAGAGTTTTATACCTTCACCGTTAACCCGGAAATTATTAAAGTCGGGTGTCTGGGTATAGGTGACATACCCCTTTCCGTCATTTTTGTCTTCAAAGGAGCCAACAGGCTGTTGTCCGCTCCAGACACTCAGGTTCATCTTAGGATATATATAATCAGGATCTTCATTTTCTCCCTTGGTGGAGAAGAACATCCTGCCGAGGTCATAATAGTAAGCCATGTTGCCACGTGGGGTTTCACCATAGATGGGCTCTTTTGTAGGTTTCAGCATGTAGAGAGTGTCAGCCGCGACTACATTTTTGAGTGTAAGCAGGTTGACCGTCTCAAAATCGATAATGCAGTCATTGCTCGACAGATTACCAATGCTGTTCAATTTGAGCAGTTCACAATTGTCTCCAAAAGCGTTGCGCACCTGCTCACCCGTAAGGGGCAGCGGGAACGAGAAAGTGTTCCATTCGCCCTTCGTGAACTTGCGCTGCAGGTTGGCAGAACCACCATATCTGCCGCTCTTGACTGCCGGCGCATATTCGTTTTTCGAAAAACGCTCTGCGTAGGCATCTTCATGACTCAAGTATCTCAAATCCTCTTCGTCTTCATAGAAGAACACGGGGCCTATACCCATATACGAGACGCGGATGTCATCTACGCACACCCAGTCGGTGTCATAGTAGCCTCTGTTGCTGCCACTGACAACAACATCGCTCTGAGTAGCCTCGTCTTTCCTGAATCCCAGGCGGATGGTCTTTTTGTTATTAATAGAGTCTTCCTTCGAAACCAACACCCACACCTTCTGCCTGTGATCATCTCTGAAATTGAGCAGTTCTTTGCCCACTTCCAGACAATTCTCGTAGTTATTTTTCTGATAGTCATCGTAAGACTGTTTCCCCAGAGTCACAATGCCATAGGTAGGTTCGTCCTCGGTTGGAATCGCAAATTCACTTTCCGGATCGTTGATTTGGTCGTCGGGAATCACCCGGGCAAACAGATAGGCATCGTGGCCCTCACTGCTTATACTGAATCCCGCACACTCTATCTCGTACCATCCTGCTTTGGGGGCTACGAAGTTGGTCGTGACGGTGCCCACACCTTCGAAAATCATAAAACCATATTTGGCACTTTTCTTTCCGGTAGCCTGATCGTTCGTGCTTGTAGAAGTCCACTTGTCAAACACTTCTTTCAACCTGACAGGCGAGTCCCATGGTTCATTAATAAAACCTCTCGACTGTTGGTTGTTTTGACTCAAAGATTTATCCTTCCGGTAATCGCCCCAGGTGTAGGGATAACGTTTCGTGGGGCCGTAGGTATAGCCATTCAGCGTTGAGACCGTCCAGTCGTTATCTCCGAAAAAGTCGTTGGCGTTACGGGTAAAATCTCGGTCTTTAACCAGCGACGAGATGCTTGGATTAAGTCCAATCCCGTTACTGTTCAGCTTATCTATAAACTCTTTGAGTGATATCAAGCGCCACTGATAGAGTTTCTGTATTTCCACTTCGTCTCCATTTTCCAACTGTAGTTTATTGATATTCCCCCGCACTTCAGCCGTTGTCCAGCATGAACGGTCATCATCCATAAATACAAACTGCCCGTCACCCTTGCCTTCTGAAGTGTTATGACATTCTCCATAAGCAGCTCCGAGATAAAATTTCTGGCCACCGTATGGCTTGCCATTATATGTAGAGCCTGTGCCATTAGGAGCACTTATATTATATAGTTTAGTAGAAGATTGATACATGTAATAAGTGTAAGTCTCTGTATTCGATGCTTCTTCAACTCGATCAAAAGACCAAGTCATCTTATAATTCGTCTGATTGCTTCCATCCATCAGGGTGGTAAGGTTGATGGTAGTATAATCATCTTTTTTCCAGCTTTTTCCAAATGGTTCAGGAGGTCGGGCGCAGAAACTATTCTTAGTAACAGTTGCACTCTCGGTTATAGCTGCATTAATGCGGCCGTTTTTATACAAATACATGGTACGGCCGAAGTCAGAAAAGAACAGGCGGCCTTCCATAGCCCAGTCACCACCCTGCATGATAAATCGGCCGGTCCCCACATTATACAAAAGAAATGGGAAACCATGTTCCAATGTATTATCATCAGGGTAATCGTCGTTCCCAATAACCGTACTCACATCAATACCATGCCATTTCTGGCTGGTAGCATCGGCGTGTGTTTGTGCAAACATAACCCCCTGCCCCAAAATAACGGCCATGAGAACAATTATTATTCTGATGCATTTCATATCGTCACTTGTTAATAGTTTTTGATTTTTATTTACTGCTTATGCAAAACGTCCAATTTGGCTTTATCATATTTCTACAAAAATATAAAAAATCCAACTATGTTAGCTCTTTGAAGTCTGTTATTTTAGACTTTTTAACGGAATCCATTACCTATTGTACTTAAATGAAATGAACTCTGATAGTTAGATAAATAACTATGGGGTCGTGAGGGCGACCTTATTATTAACAAAAATCAAGAGTTTAATTTACGATTTTCGTCTAAATCGTAGCAGAATGTCAGAAATTATAAGTAATTTTGCAGCCGTATTGAAGAAATTGACAGAAAGATGATACTATTTGACGTATATCCCCTGTTCGATGTGAACATCGTGAAGGGCCAAGGATGCAAGGTCTGGGATGACAAAGGTCAGGAATATCTGGACCTCTATGGCGGTCATGCCGTCATCAGCGTGGGCCATGCCCATCCCCATTATGTGGAGAAGGTGAGCGAGCAACTGAACAAGCTCGGTTTCTATTCCAACTCAGTGAAGAACGACTTGCAGGTGCAACTGGCAGAGCGTCTGGGCCGTATCAGCGGCTATGACGACTATCAGTTGTTTCTGATCAACAGCGGAGCCGAGGCAAACGAGAATGCGCTGAAACTCGCTTCGTTTACGAACGGACGTACCCGCGTGCTCTCAGCCGAAAAGGCTTTCCACGGAAGAACAAGTCTTGCCGTGGAGGTGACCAACAATCCGAAGATTATTGCGCCCATCAATGCCAACAACCACGTTACTTATCTGCCGATGAATGACCTTTCCGCCTGGGAGGCTGAACTGGCGAAAGGTGATGTGTGTGCAGTCATTCTGGAATGCATCCAGGGCGTGGGCGGCATCAAGATGGCTACTGAGGAATTTGCCCAAGGACTGGCTGCTGCCTGCAAGAAATACGGCACTATCCTGATTTGCGATGAAATCCAGTGCGGCTATGGCCGTAGCGGAAAGTTCTTCGCTCATCAGTGGCTCGGCATCCGTCCGGATATCATCACCGTAGCAAAAGGCATTGCCAACGGTTTCCCGATGGGCGCCGTGCTGATTTCTCCTGAATTCAAACCTGTCTATGGACAGTTAGGTACCACCTTCGGCGGTAATCATCTGGCCTGTGCTGCTGCTTTGGCCGTACTTGATATTTTCGAGAAGGAAGGACTGGTAGAGAACGCCCATCTGGTGGGTGAGTATCTTATGGAGCAGCTGAAAGGGCTGCAAAAGGATTATCCCGTCATTCAGGAAGTACGTGGACGTGGTCTGATGATTGGTGTTGATCTGGCTGTTCCCCACAAGGAGGTACGTGGACGTCTGGTTTACGAGCAGCATTGCTTTACGGGCTGTGCAGGTACGAACATCCTGCGCCTGTTGCCGCCACTCTGCCTGACCAAGGATGATGTGGATGATTTCATTGAAAGACTGAAGAAAGCGCTTTGAAAATGAGAAATTGAGGAAATGAGAGAATGAGAAATCTCATCAACTCACAAACTAAAAACATAGTTATGAAGATAGCAGTGATTGGTGCGGGTGCCATGGGCGGAAGCACCGTGAAAGGACTGATAGCCACCGGACAAGAGAAGGCTCAGGATATTACCGTGAGTGATCCTTCAGAGAAAGTGCTCCAAGAGTTTGCCCAGATGGGCACGAGCGTCACTTCCGATAATGCGGCAGCCGTGGTGGGTGCCGATGTGGTGATGGTGTTTGTGAAACCCTGGCTGGTGGAACCCGTCTTGAAAGGTATCAAGGATGCGATGGACTACGAGAAGCAGTTACTCGTCGTGGTGGCTGCCGGTGTGCCGTCGGCCAAGATCAAAGAATGGATGGGGGCTCCTATTCCTTTCTTTCTGGTCATACCGAATATTGCCATCGCCCAGTTGTCATCAATGACCTTTATCGTGCCAGTAGATGCCACGACTGAAGAGACCGCCAAGATCATCGACCTTTTCGATGAGATGGGCGAGACATTGATAACAGATGAACAGCATCTGGGTGCTGGTACAACCCTGGCCTCTTGCGGAATTGCCTATGCTATGCGCTATATCCGTGCTGCCGCTGAGGGTGGTGTGGAACTGGGCTTCAAGGCCGACGATGCCAAACGCATCGTGATGCAGACCGTGGAAGGAGCCGTGAAACTGCTTGAGGCCACAGGGCTTCATCCCGAGGCCGCCATTGATATGGTGACGACGCCCTGGGGTGTTACCATCAAGGGTCTCAACGAAATGGAGCATGCCGGATTCACCTCTGCTGTTATCCGCGGACTGAAGGCCGGGACGAGGTAGTTGAGAAAATGAAAGAATGGGATATTGAGAAAATGAAAAATATCATACGTATGGAAATGTGGAACAAGTGGGTCGTGAAGGTGCTTCTTGTACTTGTCACTTGTCATTTGTCACCTGCCAATTCGTTTGCCCAAGAAAACTCCAATTCCCGCCAGGCCAAACAGATATTCCAAAAAGCGTACAATCACTTTTTTGGCAAGGACGGCGTGGCCTTCACCTATAAAATCAGTATCCTCGGTGTCTATCATGAAGAAGGATCAGGCTGGTATAAAGGCGACATGGCCAAGTCAATCCACGGGAACACGATTCAGTGGAACGACGGTAAACTGCTCTACAAACTGAAAACGAACAAGAATATCGTGGAGATTCACGACCCGAAGGTGAACAAAGACGACCAACTGCTACAGAAGTTCAAGTTCTATCCCGATGAGTTCAACTATCACATCTCAAAGGAAGGCAATGACTACCTTGTAGAACTCAAGGCCAAGCCGGATGCCAAGAACACGAAGATGAAGCAAGTGCGCGTTCTGATAGCACCCGGAACCTACTACCCCAAAGAACTGAAAATCAAGATTCTCAGTCTCTTTTGGGCCAAGATTACCTTCGCCAACTTCAAGGCTGGAAATATCAGCGATGAGATTTTCCAGTTCCCGAAAGCCAAATATGCCAACTGCAAGATGGTGGATCGCCGGTGATACCTTTTGGGGTGTTGGGTGATAGGTGTTGGGTATTGGTGGATACCTGAAACTAAATTTGAAACCTGTAATTAATAAAAATATGGAAGAAGCAATCAAACAAATTGGCGAGCGCCTGAAAGGCTTGCGCGATGTGCTCGACATTCCCGCAGAGGAAGTAGCAGAGACATGTGGCATTCCGTTGGAGAAGTATATGAAGATTGAGAGCGGAGAAGTGGATATCACTATTTCCAATCTGATGAAGATTGCCAAGAAGTACGGTGTTTCGGCTGATGCGCTGATGTTTGCCGAAGAGCCGCATATGCGCAGTTACTTTGTAACCCGCAAGGGGCAGGGGCTTTCCGTAGAGCGTACCAAGGCTTACAAGTACCAGAGTCTGGCCAGTGGCTTTGCCAACCGCAAGGCCGAGGTGTTCATCGTCACCGTTGAACCCAAACCTAATGTACATACCGTTTACAAGAACACACACCCAGGACAGGAGTTCAATATGGTGCTTGAAGGCACGATGGAACTCTATATCAACGGCAAGACCATCATACTGGAAGAAGGCGATAGCATCTACTTCGACTCTTCGAAGCCCCACGGTATGCTGGCCAAGGGTGACAAGCCTGTGAGATTCCTGGCATTCACGGTAGAATAAAAAACGAAATAGATACCATGGTAGAAAGATTTTTAAAGCAGACAACCTTTTCCTCGGTGGAGGATTACAATAAGAACCTGGAGTTTATCATTCCGGAGCATTTCAATTTTGCCTACGACGTGATGGACGAGTGGGC